>OLOD01000003.1_pt1 | contig 214549 bp, 202 predicted proteins | sample 1671921 | NCBI WGS metagenome assembly OLOD01 (sample SAMEA3136626, study PRJEB25190) | human gut metagenome | biome: human gut; feature: human-associated habitat; material: faeces | place: Austria | collected 2013
AGGGGCTTGCCCCCTCCTGATACAAGCAAGTCCCCACCCCTGCTTATTGCTTTTCTCAATTGAAGCAGGGGACTTACTTGATTTGGTTAAATTTTCAGTTATTTTATCTTTTAAATTGCTTTTTATTTTTTTTATGTTAAAATATAATAAATTAACAATTATTTATTTCGTATTATTCTTTTTTACTAATTTTTTAACCGAATAGGAGGCTGCCTATGAGAAAAATTTTTAACGGAATCTTAATTATGCAGAAAAAATCTATTTTATTTATTGTACTCGGTATTTTTGTCTTTTTGTCTTATCCGTTTTTCAAACTTGATTTCATCATTTGCAAACAGCTCCTATATCTTTACCTCTTTTTCGTCTTTGGAGTACTTGGATATGACAGCCACCAAAAAAAATCAAACATCCAATATTTTTACTACGTTTTGATGCTCATTTTAATCTTATTCTCTCTGTTACTTTGGATACTTTAGAAACCCCAAAAGAATAATACAGACAAATAAGGACTCACCGGTGCTCGGTGAGTCCTCTCTTATTACTTTAACATCTTCTTTAATTCATCCATAAAGGTATTCACATCTTTAAATTCCCGATAGACAGAGGCAAAACGGACATAAGTAACCGCATCTAATTCTTTTAAGCGGTTCATCACAATCTCTCCGATTTCCGTACTTGGAATTTCCCGTTCTTCTTTATTAAAAATCTCTGTCTCTATTTCGTCAATCGTGCGTTCAATCTGTTCCACCGAAATCGGCCGTTTATAACAGGCACGCATAATTCCATCCTGTATTTTGGTCCGATCATACGTTTCCCTGCTCTGGTCTTTTTTAATTACCGTAAGAGGAATCGTCTCTATCTTCTCATACGTGGTGAAGCGTTTATGACATTCATCACATTGTCTGCGTCTGCGAATCGAATTATTATCCGGAACCGGTCTTGAATCTATGACACGTGTATTTTCCTGATTACAAAAAGGGCACTTCATCATTTTCAGCCTCCTTTACTGCCTTGCTTGCCTAAAGTATAGTACACAAAAGCGTAAATCGTCAATCTTTTTCGCACTTTATGCGTTGTCAAGGGCTAAAACTTTATGAAATTTTCCATTTTACAGTATATTGTGACAGTCTTATGAGAATCATTCTAATTATAAATGTATTCGTACATGAAACTAAAAATGGAGGATTCTTGCAATGGCTCTTAATAAAGTTGAAATATGCGGCGTAAATACATCAAAACTCCCTGTCCTTACCAATGCCGAAAAAGAAATGCTGTTTGAACGGATAAAAAAGGGTGACACAGAAGCAAGAGATTTATATATCAAAGGGAATTTAAGGCTGGTCTTAAGTATTATTAAACGCTTCTCTGCAAGTAATGAAAATGCGGATGATTTATTTCAAATCGGCTGTATCGGTCTGATGAAAGCAATTGATAACTTCGATACCACATTAAATGTACGCTTTTCTACTTATGCTGTTCCTATGATTATCGGCGAAATCCGCCGTTACTTAAGGGACAACAACTCCATACGCGTCAGCCGTTCTCTGCGTGATACTGCCTATAAGGCAATCCATGCAAAAGAATATTATATGAAACAGAACTTAAGAGAACCAACAGTTCAGGAAATTGCCAGTGAAATCGGCATTAATAAAGAGGATATCGTCTATGCCCTTGATGCTATTCAAAGTCCGGTCAGTCTATATGAACCGGTTTACACCGAAGGCGGTGACACCTTGTATGTCATGGACCAGATCAGTGATAAGAAAAATAAAGAAGAACACTGGATTGAGGATATCTCTCTAAAAGAAGCAATGAACCGGCTTGAGACAAGGGAACGAAATATCATAGAAATGCGCTTTTATGAGGGGAAAACCCAAATGGAAGTCGCACAGGAAATTGGAATTTCGCAGGCTCAGGTCAGCCGGCTTGAAAAACATGCCTTAAAATCCATGAAAAATTATCTTCGGTCGTGAAAAGATAAAGAACCCTCGGTGCGTAACTGCAAAATACCGAGGGTTCTTTTATCTAACTCTTTTTTAAAAACTTTTCTTCTTTTATTTCGACCAGAATAATATCTTCCCCAATTTGTTTGATACATTCGAACGGAATCACGTACTCACTGACCGGTCCGAAAAATCCACAGATTTTCCCCGGAAGCGGAACAATAATTGCTGTCACACACCCAGTCTTTTCATCAAACTCAAGGTCAAACGGCACACCGAGGCTCTTGCAGGTACAGATATTAATCACTTCTTTTTGTCGAAGCTGGCATACACGCATAAAAAATTTCTCCATTCTTATTTTCTATCAGTATATGCCCTTATTTTTTATTATCGATCCATTTCAAGCTGGATTCCGGTATTTTTATGATTCCGGATAATTCGGTCAATCTCTTTTAAATCACAGGAAGGAAGGTCACCAGGAATCGTATTCTTTACAGAACTGGTTGCATTTCCATATTCTAAGGCTTTCTGACAGTCAAATCCACAGCCGAGCAGACCGTATAAAACACCTGAAATATAAGCATCTCCGCTTCCGATACGGTCTACAACTTCAATATCACGGTATGGTTCTTCTTCAAAGTATTTATCTTCTTTTGCACTGTAGATGACTGAACCAAAGGTATGCACTTTCGGGCTGTGTACAATTCTCTGAGTAGATGCCACAATTGAAATCGGATACTCTTCGGTAAAACTCTTCATAATCTCTTTTACATTTCCCTCTTTTAAGAAAGTCAGGCGGGCAGTATCTTCTGAACAAAAGAAAATATCAACATAAGGCAGGATTCGTTCGATACACTCTTTTGCTTCTTCTCCGGTCCATAAATTTCCTCTGAAGTTTACATCAAACGAAATCAGTGCACCCTGTGCTTTAAATTTCTTAATCATATCAATGGCTACTTCTCTTGTATTTTCAGAAAGTGCCAGAGTAATTCCGCTTGTATGGAAACAGACTGTATTTGCATACATGGAATCCGGAACTTCTGTTTCATTGATTTTACAAAAAGAAGCATGTCTTCTGTCATAAACGACACTTGGTTTTCTTGGATATGCACCATTTTCATAGAAATAAATTCCAAGTCTTGCATCTTCCTCTTTATCATATACCAGATAGTCATCGCTGACACCGCAGAAACGGACACGGTTCTTTGCATAAATTCCTAAAGAATTATCCGGAAGTTTGGAAATGATTCCGGTTCTAAGACCCAACAGGGCAGCTCCGGATACGACATTTAATTCCGCTCCTCCGACCTGTTTCTGAAATGTTTCTCCACGCACAATTCGTTCATTATCCGGTGGGGAAAGTCGAAGCAAAATTTCTCCGAGTGACAGCAAATCAAAATCTTTTTTCATAATATCTGCTCCTTTCTTTGTAGAAAAAAAGGATGCAGACTTCTCCACACCCTTTTTTTTCTATCTAAATGTTCACCCATGGCAAAAGGGGTCATTTATAGCATATTAATTTCTATCTTTTATTTCTTAGCACTGCACCATCCACTAGCACAGTGTTAAAGTCTCCCTCATCCGCAAATCTGCGATTCTTATCCTCTTACTTCTTTTACGATTTCAACTGCTTCTTTTGTCATTGCTTCGATTTTATCGAATTCACCAGCTTTAATCATATCACCTTTTACCATCCAGCTTCCGCCACATGCAAAGATTTTATCACAAGCTAAGTATTCTCTTACATTTTTCGGATTGATTCCGCCTGTCGGCATGATTTTGATTCCAACATAAGCTGCTGTCATTGCTTTGATTGTAGCAACTCCGCCAAACTGTTCTGCCGGGAAGAATTTTAATACTTTTAATCCACGTTTTACACCCTGAGCTACTTCTGAAGGTGTTACGCATCCCGGTGTTACTGTGATACCTTTTTCAATACAGTAATCTACGATTTCCGGGTCAAATCCTGGGCTTACGATGAATTTTGCGCCCGCTGCAACAGCACGGTCAACCTGCTCTGTTGTCAGAACAGTACCTGCTCCAACTAACATTTCCGGATATTTTTCTGTCATGATACGAATAGATTCTTCTGCTGCATCAGTACGGAAAGTTACTTCTGCACATGGAAGTCCACCCTGGCAAAGTGCTTTTGCCAACGGTTCTGCATCCTTTACGTCATTTAATACTACTACTGGTACTACACCAAATTTGGAAAGCTGTTCTAAAACTGCGTTCATAATGTCCTCCTTGAATTTTAAAAATAATTTTTTTCGTTTCCGTAAGTTTCATAATGCGGAACTATGTTTCACAATACGATATCTTTACTTTGGATTATACTACAGATCTCCATATTGTCAAGCCCCTTTCAAAAAAAATTTTCTGGTTGTAACACATTCCGGAAAGTGTTACAATAGCGCCAAAGTCTTATGAATCGAAATTCCCCTCAATCCTCAAATCTAAGACCATCCTCAACATAATATCGTTACAGAACATAATATCGTTACAGTTAGAAAGGAAAATGATATCTTATGGAATCAAAAAACCCTATTCAGGTTGCAGATCGGCTGTTTCTTGCTATGGAAACTTTGTCCAAAATCGGACCTGTTTCACTGGCTGATTTAAGCCGTGAATTAAATTTAAATAAAAGTACCACACACCGACTACTATCCTCCTTGATTTATATGGGGTATGCAAAGCAGGATTCAGAAACCCAGAAGTATGACCTGTCCTTAAAAGTACTGGCATTATCCAACTGTCTGTTAGAACGACTCGATATCCTTGAAGTTGTCCGACCTTATTTAAAATCACTCTCTCAGGAAACCGGAGAGACAGTTCATTTTGTACAGCTCGATGGCTCGGAAGCGGTTTATATCTACAAAGAAGAGTCACGTCAAAACTCTGTGCGGATGGTTTCCAAAGTCGGAAGCCGGATTCCACTCTACTGTTCCGGTGTTGGAAAAGCAATGGCAGCCGGCATGGAAGAATCCCAGATTCATAAATTATGGGATGCCTGCACCCATAAAAAACTGACCCGGCACACCATTACAGACTATGACACCTTTTTAAAAGAGGTAAAAGAAGCCAGAAAGAATGGCTATGCTCTTGATAACGAAGAAAACGAACTTGGCGTACGCTGTATTGCCGTAGGTCTTACCGACTATAAAGGTCGTTCCCGCTATGCGTTTTCTATCTCTGCACCTGTCACCCGAATGACAGATAAACGGATTCAGGAAATTATCCCACTTGTTCTTCAAGTCAAAAAAGAAATCGAACAGGGTGCATAATAGAAAGAAAAAGTAGGAAAGAAAAAATCCCCTCTACAAGATTTATTCCTGTAGAAGGGATTTCTTAAATTCTAATTACTCATATCGTACCATTTCTTTTTTTAAGCGTTTCATAATCCGTTTTTCCAGTCTTGAAATATAAGACTGTGAAATTCCAAGCAAATCCGCTACCTCTTTTTGAGTTTTTTCTCTTCCATCCGGCATATTAATGCCAAAACGAAGTCGGATAATCGTCTGTTCCCGTTTACTTAATTTACTGATTGCCTTTCCAAGCAGATTCCGCTCCACTTCACTTTCGATTCCACGATAAATTACATCTTCATCTGTCCCCAAAATATCCGACAAGAGTAATTCATTTCCATCCCAGTCTACATTAAGCGGTTCATCGATGGAAACCTCCAGTTTCGTTTTACTGTTTCTTCTCAGATACATCAAAATTTCATTTTCGATGCATCTTGAAGCATAAGTTGCCAGCTTGATTTTTTTCTCAGATTTAAAGGTATTAATTGCCTTAATCAGTCCAATCGTTCCAATTGAAATCAAATCTTCCGCTCCAACTCCGGTATTATCAAATTTCTTTGCAATGTATACCACCAGACGCAGATTATGTTCAATCAGACTTGCTTTTGCCTCTTCAAACTCATCAGTCTGCAGTTTTTCTATCATTAAGGTCTCTGTCTGTATATCAAGAGGAGCCGGCAGTACATCTGCACCACCAATATAGTGAATCTCTTCTCCTCTTCGCAAAATCATTCCTGTAAAAACAGGGAATTGAACTCTTCTTACAACTGCTGTTTCCATCACAAGCGCCTCCTAACTGTCAAAAACTTCTGGATTTATAATCATCTGAAAGGTTTTATCTACTGACATATCCTGTTTTACAAGTGCCAAAACCGGTTTTTTTACGGATACCCGCCGTTCTCTTCGTTCTACAGACATCTCATCTACAGTTACGACAAGCAGGCTTCCTCTCTTTGTTCCCACACTTAAAAAACAGATAAAGTGTGGTTCAAAACAGATGAGGCTTTCTGTCAGACTATCCGATGCGTTTTGGGTCCGCATTATAAGAGCATCAAACGCTTTTTTCTGCGGTTCACTTAAAAGACCGGTAAATGCCTGATATTCAATCACGCAGACCGGCTTCTTTAACAAAGAATCCCAAAGCTGGTTTCCTGTGTCATACAGACCTTTCACTTTTATTTGTCTTTTTCCTGCCCGAATTTGAATCTGGCAAAGAGTACTCCTTTTTCCATTTAAGTATTTTAAGAGTCTGATACTGATGACAAGCATCCAGTAAGTGACTGACGATAACGCCAAAAATGTGATGATTCCTCTTGCTGCAATTTTGGGAAATGCCAGAAAAATTCCTCCTGCCAAAGCAGAACATCCATAAAAGCCAAGCAGTTCCATCCAAAATACATTCTTATTTTTTGTTCCACATCCAGCCATAACCATAAGCGGTGCTAAAATCCCATAGGAAATCAGACCCCTTATTTTCCATGAAGAAAACGGTAAAAAAAGAATCACACCGCTTCCTACTGCTCCCAGTACAGCTCCTGCAAGTGAACGAAGCGGGTTGGCAGCCCCCAAAATCATCCGATTCACCAACTGCAGGATAAAAAAATCCATTACCAGATTGACTACGAAAAACACATCTATGTAAAATTCGTAGTACACAAAACACCCCCCTAGACCTTTTTGACTCAATTACTTATCTGGAACTAAGTAATGTTCATTATAAGGTCTAGGGGGGTGTGAATTCTGTCAAAATCACAAGGCTCTTCCCAAAAATTTTTTGCTAAAATCCGATAGTTTTCGACATCGAAAGGCAACTTTATGTCACCTTCTTTATGTAAACTATTTGACGCAAAACTTTATTTTTTTCTTTTATTTTCCGGTTTACATAATTTCTATCACAATTTGATTTATTTTCGACATTTTTGTCGAATTTTATCAAAAAGATTATCTTTCCCTCTTATCTTGTCGAATTTTCTTTTCTACTTGACACTCTATTTTTTTCCTTTTAAACTTTAATGTAACAAAATGAAAGTGAGGTTTTATAATTATGATACCAATTACAGGACATACAAAACTCACCTGTCTTCTTGGAAGTCCGGTGGCACACAGCATCTCTCCTATGATGCATAATACCAGTTTTTCCGCACTCGGTCTTGATTATGTCTATCTTTGCTTTGATATCAATGAACAGACGCTTGGAGATGCCGTCAAAGCCTTAAAAACAATGGATGTAAAGGGCTTCAATCTAACCATGCCAAACAAAACAAAAATTTTAGAATATCTGGACGAACTTTCCCCTGCTGCAAAGTGTATTGGTGCAGTTAACACCGTAGAAAACAAAGATGGAAAGTTAATCGGACACAACACCGACGGCATTGGGTTTATGCGCTCAGTCAAAGAACACGGCATTGATGTAACAGGAAAGACAATCACCCTTATGGGAATTGGCGGTGCCGCTACTGCAATCTGCGCTCAGGCTGCACTTGATAATGTGAGAGAAATCCATATCTTCGCCCGCTCAACCAGCCGTTATCTTCCACGTATCCGTGAAGTGATTCAAAAACTTTCTGCACTTAGTTCCTGCAAAATTTCTATTTTTGATAATGACGATAAAACTGCCTTAAAAGACAGCCTGGAACAAAGCGCGCTTTTTGTAAATGCTACTTCTGTCGGAATGGCTCCAAATACAGATGCCTGCATCTTAGAAGACAGTTCTCTTTTAAAAAAAGACCTTGCTGTCGCTGATATTATCTATAATCCATGGGAAACCAAACTGCTTAAAATGGCAAAAGAAAAAGGCTGTACCTCTTTCAATGGTTATTCCATGCTTTTGTATCAAGGTGCAGAAGCATTTAAAATCTGGACCGGTCAAGAAATGCCAGTGGAATTAGTTAGAGAAACACTTGGAAAATAATAATAGTCTCTCCAAAAATGATGTTCTCTTGAAAAATTTTTAATTTTGAATATCGGTGGCTTTTATTTTTCTTCAAAATAAAAGTCACCGCTTTTTCCACCTTTTTTCTCTACCAGATGAATGTCCGTCATCACCATTCGTTTATCAATCGCTTTACACATATCGTAAATCGTAAGCAGAGCCACATTAACTCCGGTCAGTGCTTCCATTTCAACACCCGTTTTTCCTTCTACTTTTACCATACATAAGGCTTTAATCGTAAGATTTTCTTCTTCAATTTCAAAATCTACACTGCATTTACTGATTGGAAGTACATGGCACATCGGAATCAACGAAGAAGTCTGTTTCACTGCCATAATTCCGGCTACACGCGCTACACCCAGCACATCCCCTTTTTTTACTGTATGATGAAGAATCGCATCCATCACTTCACGATTGACCTGAATTTTTCCCTCTGCTAATGCAGTCCGGCTTGTCGGATTCTTTTCTGAAACATCCACCATCACTGCGTTTCCCTGTTCATCAAAATGAGTAAACTTTGTTTCCATCTTTTTTCTCCTTGTTGTTTCAACCCACAGTCGGTAATTTCACAGAGTCTGACATGTCAGCAAAACGCTGACTGTGGGTTACCTCATGTCAGTGGGGGATACCGATTTCTCTCCGCCCACCACTGCCGTTAACCTTCCTGTTTGCAATTCCTCTCACCACCTATAGAGGTGGGAGAATCCTTGCTATATTTGTTAAACTTTTGACTAAAAAAGGCGATCCAGAACTAATCTGAACCGCCTTTATCTTTTGTAGTGTATATCGTATTACTTTCTATTTTTTAAGAAATCCGGAATCTGAATATCTTTCTTCGGCACAGTACTTGTGAAGTTACCTGTATTGCTTCCGAAAGCTGGCTGCTGGAAAGTCGGCATCTTAAAAGCGGGCTGCTGAGTTTCTACGTGTGCAGTCTGCTGTACCGGCTGCTGTACCGCTTCTTCTGTTTTTGCAGTTTTTTTATCACGGGATACGCTTGGTTTTCTTGCTGTTTCATCATCAAGACCTGTAGCGATTACTGTGATTCTTACATAATCTGCTTCTTTATCATCATACAGAGCACCAAAGATAATGTTTGTATCTTCGCCTGTAAGGTTCTGTACATAGCTTGCTGCATCATTTGCATCCATAAGGGAGATATCTCCGGATACGTTGATGATAACATGAGATGCACCCTGGATGGTTGTTTCGAGAAGTGGGCTGGATACTGCCTGCTGAACAGCTTCCATTGCTTTATCATCACCTTTTCCTTCACCGATACCGATATGTGCAATTCCTTTATCAATCATAACAGTCTGAACGTCTGCAAAGTCAAGGTTAATCAGAGCCGGAAGATTGATTAAATCTGTGATTCCCTGAACTGCCTGCTGAAGCACTTCATCCGCTTTCTTTAATGCTTCCGGCATAGTAGTACGACGGTCAACGATTTCAAGCAAACGGTCATTCGGGATTACAATTAATGTATCCACATTGTCTTTTAATTTTTCAATACCTGTCAATGCATTTGTCATACGTGTCTTTGCTTCAAAACGGAAAGGCTTTGTGACAACACCAACTGTCAAAATTCCCATTTCTTTTGCTGCACCTGCAACGATTGGAGCAGCACCTGTTCCGGTTCCGCCACCCATACCACAGGTAACAAATACCATATCAGCACCCTGAAGAACCTGCTTAATTTCCTCGATGCTTTCTTCTGCTGCTTTTTCACCGATTTCCGGTTTTGCTCCTGCACCAAGACCTTTTGTCAGTTTTTCACCAATCTGAACAACGGTCGGTGCTTTACATAATGTCAGCGCCTGTTTATCGGTATTCACTCCAACAAATTCTACACCGCTAATTGTTTCTTCCACCATTCTGTTTACTGCATTATTACCAGCTCCACCTACACCAATGACTACGATTTTTGCAGATGATTCAGCCTCGTTTGTCATAATCTCTAACAAAGTACTTCCTCCTTTAGCTTACCTGTATGGTTTTTAAATACACTTTCATGTATTGCATTCCGTATTTCTTCTGATTTTACGCTTATGCCAAATCCTATTCTCCTCCAAGGTTCGTGCATATAGATATATAATATCTTCTTTTCAAAAATTAATCAACCGCTATTTTCATTTTTTCATAAAAAATTTAAATTTTTACTTTATTCTTATAGTTTCTTTTTTCTTCGACACCGATTTTTTTATTTTTCCATTCTTTTATTTTTTACTTTGCTGCCTCTACTCGTTTTGATTTTCTTCTGTGCTCTTTTGTGTCTCTGACTTCTTAAATACAATGGTCTCTGTCGTGGAGTCCACATTCTGTAAGTCCAAAACGCCCTGCATTCCTTCAAGCTGTGGCAAAATTCCCAGCATTTTGCTTATTTTATCTGAAATATTTTTTTCCGTGCCAAGTTTTACTTCGATTTCCGAAAAATACATGGTAAGTGCTCCATTTTCAATGACGATTCGGTCCGGATGCTGTTCACTGCTCTCCATCATCTTTGTCGCACTTAAAAGCATGCCCAGAATTTCATCTGTTAGTCCGGACAATTTCTGTCCTACCTGAACCTTTTTCTGGCCTAATCCTTCAATAAATGGAATATTTTTCAATTCTTTTGTAGTACTTACCTGAACAATTCCTTCTTTGTCAAAATACAGATATCCATCCAAAAATTTCGTATAACCAATTAATTCTTTTTCCCTTACATGAATGGTTAATTTATGACTGCTTGTCCGCTCAATCCATACTTTCTGAATAAACTGGTCATCTTTTGTTTTTTCGCTCGGATTTAAAAAACGAACCAGTATGGTATTTGAAGCAAGTGATCCTTGAAGCACCATCTTTTTTATTTCTTTATCTGTATGAGCTGTATTTCCTTCTACTTTTACACTTGTAACCCGAAAACCGCCGAAAAAAACAGCAATTCCAAGCAACAGCACTGCCACAATACCGCCCAAAATCTTCGTGCGTTTCTTTTTATCCATATAAAATAATCCCCTTTATTTTCTTTCCATCACTGCTCCAAGCTGACTCAAATCACGGCAGATATCCTCATATCCACGCTCGATATATTCGATATTCTTTACCGTAGTCACTCCTTTTGCCGCCAGTCCTGCCAGAACCAGTGCCGCACCTCCCCGAAGTTCCTGCGCTTCTACCTCTGCCCCATGCAGTTTTCCTCCATAAATTTCTGCCTTTGCTCCATCAATCCGGATATTTGCTCCCATTTTTTTAAGTTCCCCTGCTACACGAAAACGATTCTCAAAAATAGTTTCTATCAGACAGCTTTTTCCTTTAATACCTGAAAGCACTGCCAGAACCGGTGACTGTAAATCTGTTGGAAATCCCGGATAAACTTCCGTTTTTTGACATAAAACCGGAACGTTTACTTCCTGACTGCACAAAGACAGTTTACCACCAATCCATTCGTATTGTCCACCCATTTTCTGATAGAGCGATAAGATTGCTTTCATCTCATCTTTTGGTGCTCCGACCAGACAAATATTACTTCTTGTAATTGCAGAAGCGCAAAGATACGTTCCTGCTACAATTCTATCCGGCGGAACTTCGTATTCAACTGCATGTAAAGACTTTATGCCTTCGATTTCAATCATTCGGTTTTTCGTTTCTTTTATTTTTGCTCCACCTTTTCTTAAAAACCGGCACAGCCACTGCACTTCCGGTTCGCAGGCACAATTTTCCAGTATCGTCGTACCTTTAGCAAGTACGGATGCCAGAATTACATTTTGTGTTGCACCCACACTGATCTTTGGAAATACAATTCTGGCACCTTTGAGTCCTTCTGTTTTTCCCTTAAGTCCCCTGTCTTCTTCTGTAAATTCTGCTCCCATTTTTTCAAGGGCAGACAGATGAAGATCTATTGGACGTTTTCCTATCACACAGCCTCCCGGCCATGGAACACAGACCTCCTTTTTTCTTCCTAAAAGACTTCCCATTAACACAATAGAAGAACGCATCTTCTCCGCCTCTTTTTTGGGAATTGTAGTCCGCTCTATCTTTGTACAATCCAGATACATGGTATGATTTTTATAAAAAGCCTTCCCACCAAGCCCCTTTATAATTTCTTTCATCAGATGAACATCTGTAATATCCGGACAATGATGAAGAATCACTTCCCCTTTACATAAAACAGCGGCCGCCATCATTGGCAATGCCGCATTTTTAGAACCCTGTATTCTTACTTCTCCATTCAGACGATGAAATCCCTCAATACGGATTTGATTCAAATCTGCCTCTTCCTTCCGTTGCTCTCTATATCCTATAGTATGCACCGTTTCTTAAAGTGCTACCTGCTCTCCCGCTTTCCTCTCCGGCTGACTGCAAGCGCCATTCCCATCTCTCCCAGTAAAAATACAACAGAAGTCCCTCCATAACTGACAAAGGGCAGGGTAATTCCGGTATTTGGAATTGTATTTGTCACAACCGCAATATTTAAAATAACCTGAATTGCGATATGCCCCATAATTCCTCCCGAAATCAATGCTCCTTCTAAATCCCCTGCATGTGTTGCAATTACCATCAATCTCCAGATTAGAAGTGCAAACAGCAGTATCAGCAGTACTGCACCGCACAGACCGGTCTCTTCGCAGATAATTGAAAAAATCATGTCGTTTTGCGCTTCTGGAACAAATCCAAGTTTCTGAACACTGCTCCCAAGTCCACTTCCAAAAATCCCTCCACTTCCGATTGCATAGAGTCCCTGAATGGTTTGAAATCCTTTTTCATAAGCCTCCGGATTTCTCCAGATCTTAAGACGCTCCATACGATAACTCGCCATCCCGAGAAAAACAGCAATAAATATCATTCCCACCGCCCCAATTCCAATAAATGGAAGATAACGCGGATGCGAAATAAAAGCTAAAATAACACCAATTCCAAGAATGATAATTGCTGTGCTCAAATTATTCGTCCCAACCAATCCTACAATCGGCAAAAGTGGCAGCATAATTCCTGCCATCCAAAAGATGCCATCCTTTTTTTTCTGTGAATTTGTGATAAGAAACGTAAGAAATAAAATCACTGCCGCTTTTGCAAATTCGGACGGCTGAAATGAAAACGGTCCAATTGAAAGCCAACGTTTTGAGCCATTATACTCCTGCCCAAACAAGAGCACTGCCAAAGACAGCCCCATTGATGCCAGATAAAAAAGAGGGGCAAATTTCACCGCAATATGATAATCGATACAGGAAACCAAATACATCGCTATGAGCCCTAAAGACGTGGCAAAAAGTTGTTTCTTAAAATAATAGGCAGGGTCATGAAATTTCACCCTGCCATTATATGCACTTGTGCTATACAAAAAAATCAATCCCCACACGACGAGCAGAAGTACCAGAAACAAGAGTATGCTGTCCATACTCTTTTTTGGTTCTCTTACGACTTCCATAAGCATTTCCTTTTTTGTTTTTCTCATATTGCACTATATGATTTTATTTTGTTATTTATGAATTATCTCTATGACAATGTCAATTAAAGCATTGCACGAACATACTCTTTGAATTTATCTCCACGCTGCTCATAGTTATCAAACTGCCCCCAGCTTGCACATGCCGGTGAAAGCAGTACTGCATCTCCGGCCTCTGCTTTTTCGGCACAGATTTTTACTGCTTCTTCGAGGTTTTCAGCCAGAATCGTATTGAAAAATCCACATTCATGCGCTGTTTTTTCAATTTTTTCTCTGGTCTGACCGATTAATACTAACTGTTTTACTTTTCCATCAAATGCCTGAATCCATTCTTCATAAGAGGACTGTTTATCATATCCGCCTCCGATTAAGAGAGTTGGACGGTTCATTGCCTGAATTCCTTTGATTGCAGCATCTGGATTGGTTCCCTTAGAGTCATTGTAATAAGCAACTCCATTAATTTCTTCTACAAATTCGATTCTGTGTGGAACAGCGGTAAAACGCATAATCACTTCGCGGATAATTTCCTTTGGAACACCTGCGCAGTATGCCATAGCAGAAGCTGCCATTACATTTTCATGGTTATGGCGGCCAAGCAATTTTAATTCATCGGTTCTTGCAAATACAAATTCTTCTGTTTTTGATTTCCATACAATATTTTCTCCATCGAGGAAGATTCCCTCTTCAAGTTTCTGAACACTGGAGAAAAAGACTACAGTTGCCGGACATTTTGGGGCAAACTTACGAAGTTCCTCATCTTCATAATTTAAAATACAAAAATCGTCTTTGGTCTGATTAGAAGCAATCAGCTCTTTAACACGAATGTACTCTTCCATCGTATGATGACGATTTAAATGATCCTCTGTAATGTTTAAAATTGCAGAAACCTTTGGATGAAAACTATGTATGGTCTCTAACTGGAAACTGCTGATTTCTGCTACCGTATAGCTTTCTTCTTTCATGGAAGAAGCTGCTCCTGTATAAGCATTTCCAATATTTCCAACAACAAATACCGAATCTGCATAAGCCTTTATGATTTCTCCAAGGAGTGCGGTTGTTGTTGTCTTTCCGTTTGTTCCGGTAATTGCAAGGACTGTTCCATCCCCCATGCAGTATGCAAGTTCTACTTCTCCCCAAATTGGAAGCCCTGCTGCTTTTAAGCGTTCTACCGGTTCAATATCAAGCGGAACTCCCGGACTCATCACGACCAGATTGAGACTGTCAATCAGTTCCTGTTTTAATTCTCCAAGTACAATTTCACATTTGCTTTCTTTCGGAAGTTTTGCTCTGATTTCTTCTTTCTTTAATGATTCATTTCCATCATATAATACAACATCTGCCTGTACCGTTTCTAACAGTTTTACAGCCCCGATTCCACTGATTCCGGAACCGAAGACTAATACTTTTTTCCCCTGTAATTCTGTCTTTTTCATAATTTCCTTCCTTTCTTTTTACACACCTAAAAGTGCAATCATACACAAAATTGCTGTGACAATTGAGAATACTGCAACTACTCTGGTTTCTGACCATCCGCACAGTTCAAAGTGATGATGGATTGGTGCCATTTTAAAGATTCGTTTTCCACCGGAAATTTTAAAGTAGCCAACCTGTAAAATGACAGATACTACTTCTAACAAATAAATAAAACCAATAATCAAAATAAATAACGGCATCTGTAACATATAAGCAGTACCTGCTACAAATCCTCCCAGTGCCAGAGAACCGGTATCTCCCATGAAAATTTTTGCTGGATATACATTAAATAACAAAAATCCCATTAAAGCTCCCACTACCGCACAGGTAATCGGTTCAATTCCACTCTTTGTTGCAATTGCGATGACGGAGAAGAATGTAGCCACCATAATAGTAACAGAAGAAGCAAGTCCATCCAGACCATCCGTAAAGTTCACTCCATTTACAGTGCCGATTACAACAAAGAATAACAGCGGAACGGTTAAAATTCCTGCATTTAACTCATAACCAGATACAAACGGAATTTTTAAAGTCATCTGAACATCGGTAAATTTCATAATATAAAATGCGAAAATTGCAGTTACAACAATCTGGCATGCCATTTTCTGACCTGGCATCAGACCGTCTGAACGACGCAGCACTACTTTTAAATAGTCATCTAAAAATCCAATAATTCCAAATCCCAGTGTCAAAAATAAAACCGGAATAATCTTTGGATAATCTTTTATATAAAATAAAGATGTGATAACTGTTGATAAGAGAAAAATCACGCCTCCCATTGTCGGAGTTCCTGCTTTTTTCAGATGAGACTGTACCCCATCTACACGCTCTGTCTGTCCCATTTTCAGTTTCCGCAAATATGGAATCACGAAAGGACCTAAAATTACACTGATTGCAAATGCAATCAAGACTGGCCAAACCATTTTATACTCTGCCATAATACACCTCTTCTTTGTATTTTTTTGCCGAAAGTCTTTTTTTCAAGTCGAACACTCGTGAGACTTGGCGCGCGATTCTAGTCAGCATAAGCTGACAAATTCTTCTTAGAATCGCTGCGCATCCCACGGAGTGTTTATCTCAGTCTGAGATTGAGATAAACATCCGGCAATTCTTTCTATAGTAGTATAATGCCTTTTGCTTTTTTTATCAACCTTCAATCCCAAGATACGGAAGAATATTCTCATAGATATCCCGAATTACAGGTGCCGCAATTGTTCCCCCATAGTAAATACCTGTTGGGTCATGAATCAGACAGATTCCTATAATCTCCGGTTCATCTGCCGGTGTAAATCCAAGAAAAGAGGAAATATAGCGATTCTCACTTCTTGGAAGGGTCTGCGATGTTGCAGTCTTTCCACCAATGGTATGCCCCTCAATAAATGCATTTTTTCCAGAGCCTTCCGACACAACTTTCTCCAGAATTTCTCTGACTTCTTTTGAAACTTCTTCTGTCACAATATTATTTTCAACCGGATATTCAAATCGCTTTACCTCTTTTCCTGTCTCGTCTGTCACATAAACTCCAAAATGAGGCGTAATTCTTCTTCCTCCGTTTATAATCGAACTGACTGTTGTTACAAGCTGAATCGGTGTAATCTGAAAGGACTGACCAAAAGAAATCGTTGCCAGTTCCACCTGCCCGATATTCGCTTCTTTATGCATAATTGTTCCGGCTTCACCCGGAATATCAATTCCTGTCTTTTTTAACAGACCAAACTGTTTAAAATAATGATAATACCGTTCTACCCCAAGTCTGAGTCCTACTTCAATAAAAACCGGATTGCAGGAATTCATTGCGCCCTGCACAAAATCTTCTGCCCCATGTCCGCTTCTTTTATGACAGTGAATTCTTCTATCCTCCACTACTTTAAAACCAGGACAGGAAAAGCGGTCATTTGGTGTCACCACACCTTCTGATAAACCTGCCGCCATTGTGATTATCTTAAATGTCGAACCAGGTTCATAAGTGTCATTAACCGTTAAGTTTCTCCACATTCGGTTCAGAGCATCCTGTTTTTCTTTTTGATTTAAGTTTTCCTCTGCTTCCCCTAACATAAATGGTTCATTTAAATTAAATTCCGGTACATTGACGTCCGCATAGATTTCTCCATTCTGTGGATTTAAAAATAAAATTGAGACGGCATCCGCTTCTTTTTCTTCCATCACTTTTTCTGCTGCCTGCTGAGCATACATCTGAATATTTTTATCCAGACTGACATGCAGGTCATATCCGGCAATTGGCTCTATCCGGCTCTCTCCCAGTTTTTCCAGTTCCACTCCCCTTGCATCCGTAACCGTGAGAATTTTTCCATCTGTTCCTTTTAAAAAGTCATCATACTGTACTTCAAGTCCAATAATTCCCTGATTATCTGCGCCTGTAAATCCAAGTACTTTTGAAGCAAGTTCCTGATATGGATAATATCGTTTAAAGTCCTCATCTACTTTTACCCCATCCAGACCATATTCTCGAATCCGGTCTCCCGTCTCTTTCTCTATATTTGTCTTGATTCTTTCGATGGAAGAACGCTTTTCCACACGCTTTCTGGCTGTTTCCTCTGAGAGTCCAAGTTCCTTTTTCAGCATTGCAATCACTTTTTCCGGCTCTTTTATCTGACTATGTATGACAGAAATCGTACAGACTGCCTTATTATCTGCTAAAACTTCTCCTTTTGCATCAATAATTTTTCCTCTTTCTGCCTTAATGTCACGTTCTCTTTCATGAAGAGTCTGTGCCTTTTTTGCATAATACTCCGATTCAATGACCATAAGGTAAACCATGCGTACAATCAGACCTGTCAATAAAAAAAGACAGCTAAAGAATACGATTACGGTTTTCTTTTTGTGATAGACTCTGTTTTTGTTCATCTGCCTAAACCTGTTTTTTTTATATATATGACAGACAACAAAAAGGAATCCCATCTTGCAGGATTCCTTTTTGGCTTAAATCTCACTATTTTTAATGAGAGGATCTATTATTCTCCCTCATCTTCTTCGTAGGTACTTTCATCTTGGTTTGAGGTATCTTCTTCATTAGAAGTGTCGCTTGAAGTATCCTCTTCGTCAGACACATCTTCAGAAACAGTTTCCTCATATCCGGCATTCTCACTTGCTACGCCGTCACTTTCCTCATCATTATATTCTTCTGATGAGCCGCTTTCATCTTGCACGACTTCGATATCCTGAGCATTATCGGTTCCGGTTTCAGAACCTTCTGTCTGTACGATCGGCTCATTTACTTCTACTTCAGAATCATCCAGTCTTAAAACACCTTTAAAACCATCCCATAATTTTGTAGTTTCTTCTGTCTCTTCGTCTGGATAAATGTTCATATAAGGAAGAATTTCATCCAAAATTGCCTGTGCAATATATTGTGCATAAGAGCTGTCTGCCTGTTCTTCTACATTTGGTCGATCCACTACTACATAAACCACAACCTGAGGAGTATCAAGCGGAGCAAATCCAATAAAAGAAACCAGATAATCTTTTTCTTCTGTACTTAAGACTTCTGCGGTTCCTGTTTTACCACCCATGCTGTAACCCTGAACTTTTGATTTTCTACTGGTTCCAGATGTTACGCTCATTCCCATGTACTCACGGATTTTTTCAGAAACATCCGAAGATACAATCTGTTTTAATACATTTCCTTCATTGGTTTTTAATACAGAGCCATCTTCCTGTGATTTGATTTCTTTTACCACATGCGGCTGATAATAAGTTCCACCATTGATTACCGCAGACACGGCTGAAATTTCCTGAATCATGGTACTGGTAAATCCCTGTCCAAATGTTGTAGATGCCAGTTCCATATCTTTCATCTGGTCAAGCGTATAAATTGCTCCTGAACTTTCATTTGGCAGGTCGATTCCGGTTCGGCTTCCAAAGTTAAACCGTGACTGATAATCCAACAATAAAGCCGCTCCCATTTTTCGTCCGATTGCCATCATACCGTCATTACAGGAGTTCTGAATAACCTCTCCAAGTGTTTCCGTTCCATGTGCATAAGGATAAACTGCACAGCGTACATAATCATTTCCAATCTGTTCTCCACCATCACAGATAAAGACATCACTGTCACTGACTGCTCCGGATTCCAATGCGGAAGCAACAATAATCGGTTTGATAACCGAACCTAATTCATAGTTTGATGAGACACAGAAATTTTCCCATAAACTATCTAATCCGGCACTAATCTCCTCATCGGATAAGTCCGTCCGGTTCGCATAGGCGGCTCTCGGGTCATTTAAATCAAAGGTATTTTTCCCTGCCATTGCCAGAATTTCACCATTATTTGGATTTTCTACAATAACTCCGATATTTTCTGCTCCGTCTCCTTCATAAGCATTGTTTCTTAATTTTTCATTAAAGGCTGAAATATATTTTTCTACAATACTTTGAATATTGACATCAATTGTCGAAACCACTGTCTTTCCATCTACTGCATCTACAATATTCTGCTCCATGATGTCATCACTGTTTAAATATCCGTATTTTTTTCCATCTGTGCCATTTAAGGTGCTGCTATAATACCCCTCAATTCCAAGGCTTGCTGTATTATTCACCGATGAAAATCCTATAACCGTACTTGCCAGTGCATGAAATGGATACTCTCTCTGATAATGCTCTTCAAACCAGACCCCTTTTACTCTGCTTCTACGTTTGTATTCGCTCCTTTTTAATGTATCTTTATTATCATCCGTAATTTCATTCATTTCAAGGAAATGTTTTCTTTCATCCATAGATACTTTTTTTAAAATTTGATACTGCGAATTTGCTGTCGATTCATCATCCAGCTTTGCTTCTACCACACTGCTGTCAATTCCAAGGTAATCCGATAATGCATCCACTGTTGGTTTACGATATTTTTTATCTGAATTTACCAGACTGCAATCTAAGATTACATTATAGACTTTCACACTGGTTGCAAGGGTATTGCCATTTCTATCCAGAATATCGCCCCTCTTAAATGGAACTGTCGTACTCTCATACTGTTGCTGGGACTGGGTTAATACCTGTCTTGTATATCTGTCACCGCTTTTAATACTGATATAAGTAATCCGAAATATTAACGCGACTAAAGCCAGCAGAATTACAATCAGTAATCCCACCAGCTTCGTTTTCATTTTCTTTGTAAGTCTTTTTGTTCCTTTTTTTTGTTGTCTTTTCAAACTGCCACCTGCTCTGCCTTCGCTCTTACTCTTCCGGTACTTCCTGATACTGCCTTACATAGCCATCACCGTCCGGCGTATAATACTTAATCTGGTCCTCGGTCGCATGCTTCATACCAAATTCATCCAATGCTTTTTTCCGTATCGTTTCCAAGTCTACACTTGAAAGCACTTCGCTATAGTACGCATCATTATCCGCCTTTAACTCACTATATTCTAATTTCTGAGAGGTCAGCCGGTTTTTCTGAATTGCCATTTCTGACTTTAATTGAAGATAATGTGTACTCGCCATGGTTACCATAATACAACCTGCAAGTACACTGTATACAAATTTACGATTCAATTTCGGCTTCTGTTTTTTCTGATTTCTGACTGACACTTTCTTTTTATTTTTCTTTTGCTGGCTCTCATTTTCGCGGCGTGCAGTATTTCCATCTATCTTATATCTGCTCATGATGCCACCTTATTATCTACTTTTTATTCCTGCCTGATACGTTCAAACACCCTTAATTTTGCACTCTTGGAACGGGTGTTTTCCTCTAACTCCTCCTCAGACGGAAGAATCGGTTTTCTGGTAATTACCTTTCCTTTTGATTTTTTCCCACATACGCATACAGGAAAATTAGATGGACAGGTACAGGGATTTTCGTTTCTTTTGAAAATTGTCTTTACAATACGGTCTTCCAATGAATGGAACGTAATAATACAGATGCGTCCTTCATCATTCAGCAGTTCTATCATATCATCTAATGAGTTCTTTAAAACTTCAAGCTCCTGATTCAGTTCAATCCGAATTGCCTGAAATGTTTTCTTTGCCGGATGTCCTCCCGTTGCACGAATTTTCATCGGAATCGACTGTTTGATAATCTCTGTCAATTCTCCTGTCGTTTCAATTGGTTTCACAGCCCTCGCTGTACATATATGTTTTGCTATATTCTTAGCAAATTTATCTTCACCGTAATCCCTGATTACACGAAATAATTCCTGTTCACTGTATTCATTGACAATATCCCTTGCAGTCCGGCTTCCTCTCTGATCCATTCGCATATCAAGAGGCACATCTTCCCGATATGTAAATCCTCTCTCTGCGTTATCTAACTGATAAGAAGAAACTCCTAAGTCAAGTACAATTCCATCTACAGAAAAAATCCCTTTACGGTTTAATTCTTTTTTCATATTGCAATAGTTGCTGCGTATGATTGTCACACGGTCCTGAAATTCTTCTAACCGCTTACTGGCAGCTTCTATTGCAGCCTCATCCTGATCTATACCTATTAAACTCCCTTTGGTAGACAACTGACGACATATCTCATAAGAGTGTCCAGCTCCTCCCAGCGTTCCGTCCACATAAATTCCATCTGGTTTAATATTTAAATTCTCAATTGTTTCGTTTAACAAGACGGATTTGTGTTTAAATTCCATTCTCCTGACCCTCCTGTCATTCACTTGCAATTCGGGCGAGGTTTCCAGACGGTATTTTTAAGTCTCATAAGCATTTGACTTGAATATCTTAGACCCGCAAACTCCCGCATCCTTGCCGGCGCGAGAATTCTCCCCTGCTTGTCCGGTTCACTATCGACCTGCTCTGAAACGAAGAAACGTGAGAAGATTCTTGCATTTTATCAAAAAGTAGTAATTTTTTCTGTTTTTTCGGGTGAAAAATATACTTCTTTCTTCTGTTTTTTAACGGAAATAACTGTGACTTCTGCCATAAGTCTCCTATTTACCGTCACTTTCACCACATCTTACCACTTACAAAGCCATTCTATACTACCACTGTAAAAAAAGCAAGGGGAACATATATTCCCCTTATGTCTGAGTTTTCTCGAAAAATGCCGCAATATCAAAAGATTTGCGGCATTTTAATTCTTCTCCCCATTCAATTTTGCGAACAGTTGTTTTATTCTTTTGTATTTAAATATTCTTCAATCAATTTATCTAATTTTACACTGATTTCCAGAATCTTATCTGCACTCTGTTTTTCAGTTATACTCTGATTCAAGTATTTTCTTGTGTCCTCAATCTGTATTTTTAAGGTCTCTTTTGTCATAACGACACTCCCTGTTCTTTGTTCTTTTACAAATAATCACTGAAAGTGAAACAATAACCAGCACTGCTGAAAGCATCTGAGAAACCGGTACATGGATTCCCGGCAAAAGCAGCTGGTCTGTACGCAGACTTTCTATCCAGAAACGACCAACTCCATATCCTGCAAGATAACAGAAGAAAAGTTCGCCTTCAAACTTTTTTCGCTTCCGAAACCAGAATAGAAACAGAAGAACCATAAGATTCCAAAGTCCTTCATATAGAAAAGTCGGATGTACCTGAATATATTCCACTCCACCGATTGTTACTACATGGTTCCACATAGCGGAAGTAATTTCATTTTCGCGCACAGCGGATACCGGAAGCTGCATTGCCAGAAGATTATTCGTATATTCTCCAAATGCTTCACGGTTAAAGAAATTACCCCACCGTCCGATAATCTGTCCTGCTGCCAGTCCCATACATACAGTATCTGCAATTTGTAAGAATTTCATTTTTGTTATTTTAGAATACACAAAAACCGTAATAACTCCGGCTATAATTCCTCCATAAATTGCAAGACCGCCATTTCTGATATTTAAAATTTCACCCAGATTATCCTTATAATTACTCCATGAAAAAATGACATAGTATATTCTTGCTCCAACAACTGAAGTAAGCATGGTAAGCATCAGTAAATCCAAATAGGTATCCTGATTTTGTCCGGTACGTTTTGCCTCATGCAGAGCAATGGAGATTCCCACAATCATTGCGATTGCAATTGTAATTCCATAATATGCAATATCAAATCCAAAGACTGATATCGTTTTTCCTACATTCGGCAGATAAATTCCCAAATGTGGGAAACGAATGGACATATCCATATCATTTTTCCTCCTTATACATTAAAGCGGAATAAGATTACATCGCCATCCTGTACCACATACTCTTTTCCTTCCATGCGCACAAGTCCTTTTTCTCTTGCGCCCGCATAAGAACCACAATCCAATAAATCCTGATAATTTACAACTTCTGCTTTAATAAATCCTCGTTCAAAATCGGTATGTATTTTTCCGGCAGCCTGCGGAGCTTTTGTTCCCACTTTAATGGTCCATGCTCTTGTCTCATCTTCTCCTGAAGTCAAAAAGCTTAACAGACCAAGCAGACGATAACTTGCTACAATCAGTTTTTCCAATCCGGATTTTTCAATTCCCAAATCCTCTAAAAATTCTTTTTTCTCATCATCATCTAATTCTGCGATTTCCTGCTCAATCTGTGCACAAAGCGCAAACACTTCACTGCCTGTCTCTTTTGCATATTCTCTTACTTTCTGTACATGTGGATTAGAAACGGCATCATCTGCCAAATCTTCTTCTGAAACATTCGCTGCATAGATGACCGGCTTTCCTGTCAGCAGGTTGTATCCTTTTAACAGTGCCTCTTCGTCTTCATTTTCCGGTTCAAATACAGATGCCGGTTTTCCTTCTTCCAGGGTTTCTTTTAATTTCTTTAATAATTCCAGTTCTTTTGCTGCTTCTTTATCCATACGTGCAGTTTTTGTTGTCTTTGCAATTCTTCTGTCAAGAATCTCAATATCTGAGAAAATCAGTTCCAGATTAATGGTTTCAATATCACGAAGCGGGTCAATACTTCCGTCTACATGTACAACATTTTCATCTTCAAAACAACGTACTACATGAACAATTGCATCAACTTCTCTGATATTTGCAAGAAACTGGTTTCCAAGACCCTCTCCTTTTGAAGCACCCTTAACCAAACCTGCAATGTCAACAAATTCAATGACTGCCGGTGTTACTTTCTTGGAATGATAAAAATCCCCAAGCAGTTTCAGACGTTCATCTGGTACCGTTACAATTCCCACATTCGGGTCAATTGTACAAAACGGGTAATTCGCAGACTCTGCGCCCGCCTTCGTTAAAGAATTAAAAAGGGTACTTTTACCAACATTTGGCAATCCCACAATTCCTAATTTCATTTCTTGTATCTCCTCCTTCAATCTATCCCATGTAGATTCAAACTCTCTTTAGATCTGATAAAAAGAATCCAATCATACATTTTTTGTATTTTTCTATTTTATCCTATGTATTGACTACTCCCACAGACAAGCCTATGGGTTTTCACCACGAAATTATAACAGGAACATCTCATGATTCTTTTGAAAAGAGCCCCAAGACTCATTTTATACTATAGCATAACAAATCCAAAAAGTAAATTCTTAGATTGCAAGAAGTCTGCTATTTTCTTCTAAAATCAAAAAACAGCCTTAATCCCGTTTCAGATTAAAGCCGTTTTCAAAATTTATCAACATTTTGTTCTATCTTTCGACAAAACCATCATCAGATAACCGGTCTCAAATTCTATAATACCACAATCATCCGACAGCTGATTGCTGACTGCGATTCCATCTGAATTTTTCAGAGTGTAATCATCCAGCGGATACTGGAATCCGGTTAAAGACAATCCTGTCACTTCATCTCCCATAGAGAAAAACGAAATATATTTTCCAAACTGTTCTTCTTTGTGAATACAAATTTTTCCTGCTTTTCTAACCGTAATTGCATTTTGCTCATCTAAAATCCAGCCTTCTTTTTCTTTCCTTGCCGTAATTAAGAGAGACTGAAGATTTCCCATATAATGGTCTAATCTTCCTCCGGTTGCCCCAAGCAGAAAAATCTTATCACTGCCCAACTTTAGTGCCAGTTCCATTCCAAGTCTGGTATCGGTATCATCCTTTTCCGGTTTATACTGACGAATCGGAATTTCCTGCTGTTCTCTATACCAGTCTATCACCTCTTTGGAAATGCTGTCAAAATCACCCAAAATCCAATCTGGAATGACATGATTTCGATAACAAAATTCTAACCCTTTATCGACCCCGATAATACAGTCCGGCTTTATCTGCTTTAAACAGACTAAGCTAAACTCATCATTGATTTCACCGCCGCAAATCAGCACTGTGTTCATGTTCATAAGCCTCCAACCGATTCTGATACATCATGGCATTTTCCTTTGCCTCTCCATTAAAAATCGCAGATCCTATAACCAAAATATTTGCTCCTGCATCCAATGCCAGATCCATTGTATTTTTACTGATTCCACCATCTACTTCGATATCTACATCCAGATTTTTGTTCTTCAGCATTTCTTTTAACCGCTTTACTTTTTCTGTCGTATACGGAATATATTTCTGCCCTCCAAATCCTGGATTTACCGCCATAATAAGCACCATATCAAGAATTCCAAGTACCTCTTCCACTACGCAAAGCGGTGTTGCCGGATTAATTGCAACCCCTGCTTTCATTCCGGCTTCCCGAATATGGTTAAGGGTACTGTCCAGGTGCTTACAGGCCTCTGCATGAACGGTAAGCATGTCGGCTCCCGCTGCTTTAAACTGCGAAATGTAACGATCCGGTTCTTCAATCATAAGATGTACATCCAAAAACAGACTGCATTTTTTTCTAACTGAAGAAATCACCGGCATTCCGAATGAAATACTCGGTACAAATATTCCATCCATAACATCAATATGAAGCCATTCGACTCCCGCTTCTTCTACTTTTTTAATTTCTTCCCCTAACTTCATAAAATCTGCGGATAAAATTGATGGCGATAACTGATACATATTGTCCCTCCTAATACCTTCTTTTTTCTTTTAATTCCCCATAGAGTTCAAGATAATTTTCATATCTTTCTTTTGAGATTTTTCCTTCTTCCAATGCATTTTTTACCATGCATCCTGGTTCATGCGTATGTGTACAGCCCTGAAAACGGCATGTTCCTTCGTATTTAGAAAACTCTCGAAAATAAAAACGTAATTCTTCTTTTTCGATTTCTTCTACATAAAAAGAGGTAAATCCTGGTGTGTCATAAAGCCAGGTATCTTCCTCTATCTGAATGATCTGTGAATGTCTTGTCGTATGACGGCCTCTTCCCAATTTTTTACTGATTTCCCCGGTTTCCATCTGCACTTCATTTTGAAGCAGATTCGTCAATGAAGACTTTCCCACTCCGGACGGTCCTGCAACTGTTGTCGTTTTCCCACGAAGCCGTGATTTGATTTCTTCAATCCCCTCACCCTGCTTTGCACTTGCAAGCACCACCGGATAGCCACAGGCTTCATAAATCTCTTTGAGACGTCCAACTTCTTCTTCGTCACATAAATCCTGTTTGTTAAAACAGATAATCACAGGAACATCCTGTTTTTCCATGATAACTAAAAAGCGGTCCAATAAAGAGAGATTCGGCTTTGGTTCTCTGGCTGCAAAAATAACCAATGCCTGATCGATATTTGCAACTGCCGGACGAATCAATTCACTACGTCTTGGAAGAATCTTTACGATATTTCCAAGTTTCTCCTCTTCATTCAGGACCTCTATTTCCACATCATCCCCAACAAGGGGTTTTATTTTATCTTTTCGGAATATTCCCTTTGCTTTACATTCATAGACTCCGGATTCTGCTACACCAACGTAGTAGAATCCGGCAATCCCTTTCATAATCTTTCCAATCATCAATTTACCTGCCTAAAAGAAACATCATACTGGTCAATAATCTGATAGCTGTCATCAATCCATTCATACAGCACTACAGTTCCGCTTGTAATTCCAGGATGACCATTTAAATCCTGAATGGACAACGGAAACTGTGGGTCGTCCACTTCCATTGACTGGTCCGAATAAGTATTTCCATCATCATCTGTCTGTACCAGTTCTACTTTTACTTTTCCACCCTGATAATTGGTCGGCTGCTGAAGGCTGTTTGCAGGCTTCCATGTTCCATCAGAGGAACTGCTGGAATTTTTATCTTTATCTTTATTTTTATTTTTATCTTTATCTGTCTTGCTGTCCTCACTGTCTTCGTCATCCGAAGAACTGCTGCTTCTTACATAAATTGTAATCGTTTCTCCTGTATTTACCCTCGTTCCGCTGTCCACACTCTGTTTATAAACTTCTCCTTCGTTTACAGACTGGTCATTTCCTGTCTGAACGCTTACAAGAAGTCCCAGCTGACTTAAGGTACTCTTTGCATCCGCTTCACTTGTCCCAATCACATTTGGCACACGTACTGCAGTATCTCCTTCTCCGATACTGATAGTCAACGTTACCGTATCTCCGGCTTTTACGCTTGTTCCGGCTTCCGGGTCAGTTGAAACAACATTTCCGATTGTGATTTCATTGCTGTTTGCTTTCTGTACTGCTGTCTTTAAACCTAATTCTTTTAACATTGCTTCTGCATCTGTCTGGGAGTAGTCTTTCACATCCGGTACCTGAATTTCTTCTGTTCCACTGCTGATATAGCAGGTAATCTTTGTATGTGGCTCTACTTTTGTTCCAGCCTCTACATCCTGACGGCAGATATTTCCCTCTGCTACGCTGTCAGATTCCTCTTCTCCACCATTTTTATAGCCTAACTGTAAATCATTTAAAGTTTTCAGTGCTTCTTCCGGTGTCTTATTTGTTAAATCCGGAACTTCTACCTGTTTTACACTGCTGTCTGAATCTTTTTCAGATTTACTGTCTGAAGCCGTCGTATTCCCACTGTTATTATTTTTAGAGGAACCGAATTTTAATAAGCCCGAAGCTGATGCGATTGTGTAAACTAAGACACAGATAATAATTGCTCCTACCACAATTCCACCAATTGTCATCACCTTTTCCAATGTATGACTGATTCCTTTTTTGTGTGGTTCTTCTTCCTCTGCATCATAGTCATCTACATCATCTTTATAATCATAATCTGCGTTGTTGTCGATATATTCATCTTCGTCCGGAATTTCAAAATCTTCATAATTTACTTCCGGATTACTTTCCGGCACGGTATTTCCTGCTGCCACTGCACCTCGTTTAATCTGTTCCATCTCTTCCGGAGAGATTACAACCGTCTGCGCATGATTACTCAATGGAGTCAGATTTACGAAATTTCCGTCCGGATCAATCAAAGACTGTTTTAAATCACTGATCAACTCTGCCAGTGAATTGTATCGTCTGTCCGGACTTTTCTGGGTACATTTCATGATAATTTCTTCCAGACTGTGTGGAAGCTGTGGATTTAATTCTGACGGTGGTATCATCTCCTCCTGAAGATGTTTGATTGCGATAGAAACAGTTGTATCGCCATCAAAAGGAACCGTTCCTGTCACCATCTCATACATTGTGATACCTAATGAATAGATATCACTCTTATAATCACTGTAACCGCCACGTACCTGTTCCGGAGAACTGTAATGAACCGAACCCATTGCATTGGTACTGATCGTATTGGAAGAAGCGGCTCTTGCGATACCAAAGTCGGTTACTTTTACTTTTCCGTCCGTAGAAATAATAATATTCTGCGGTTTGATATCACGATGCACAATCTTTTTATTGTGCGCTGCTTCAAGTCCCATCGCAACCTGAATTGCAATACTGGTTGTCTCTTTTATCGTCAGTCTGCCTTTTTTGGAAATATACTCTTTTAAGGTAATTCCCTCAACCAGCTCCATTACAATATAATTAATGCCATTATCTTCTCCTACATCAAACACATTTACAATGTTTGGATGCGCCAGACCTGCTGCGGCCTGTGCTTCTCTTTGAAACTTACTGATAAAGGTTGTATCAGAACCAAATTCTGCTTTCAATACCTTTATTGCAACAAAACGATTCAGTTTATGGTCTTTCGCTTTGTATACATCCGCCATTCCACCGGAGCCGACACGACCCACAATCTCATAGCGGTCACTTACAATAACTCCCACATCTAACATACTTCCACCTCTTTTGTGTCTGGTTCTACCAGAACTATTCCTATATTATCCTTGCCTCCATTTTCATTCGCCGCTTCTACCAGTCTTTTACCGGCAGTTTCAAGCAATTCTTCAGAAACAATAATGTCTTCTATATCTTCATCTAAAACCATATTGGTCAGCCCGTCGGAACATAATAGAAGCCTGTCTCCCGGTTCTAAATGAACGTCAAAGAAGTCTACTGCTACATCTTTTGTTGCACCAAGCGCCCGTGTAATCACGTTTTTATCCGGATGATTTCTTGCATCTTCCTCGGAAATTTCGCCCATTCGCACCATTTCTTCCACCAGTGAATGGTCTTTTGTAATCTGAATAATCCTCTCATCGTTAATCAGATACAGCCGACTGTCTCCTACATTTGCCACATAAGCGTAATCACCTACAATTGTTGTCAGAACTATCGTTGTTCCCATTCCGCTCATTGTCTCATGTTCTGCCGCTTCTTTTAAGATAGAACTGTTCGCAGTCTCAATCGCAGTACGGATGATTTTAATTGGATTATTCTCAGGATTAACACGGATTGTCTCAAGCAGTGTCTCCACTGCATATTTTGACGCGAAATCACCTGCATTATGTCCACCCATTCCGTCTGCAACTACGAAGAGGTTCGGCAGATTTCCCACAGGGGTATCTGAGGCAAATACGAAGTCCTCATTGAGTGTCCGTATCTGGCCCACATCTGTAATAGAATATGATTTCATCTTACGAATCCTCTTTGTTATCGATATAACTCTTTCTTAATTGTCCACAGGCCCCGTCAATATCCTGACCCATTTCTCTTCTAATAGTAACATTAATTTGGTATTTTTCAAGTTTATTTTTAAAATTTAAGATAACTTTCATTTCTGAGCGGACAAAATTTCGCTCTTTAATCGGGTTAACCGGAATCAGATTAATGTGGCAGTTTAAGCCTTTTATCAGTTCTGCCAGACGCTGTGCATCCTCTTCAGAATCATTTTTTCCGCCCACCAGACTGTACTCAAATGTGATTCTTCTGCCGGTTTTTTCAAAATAATTTCTGCATGCATCAAGGACTTCATCCAGACTGTACTTGTTTGCAATCGGCATTAATTCTTCTCTTTTTTCCTGACTCGAAGCGTGGAGAGAAAGCGCCAGTGTAATCTGAAGTTTTTCTTCCGCAAGTTCATACATCTTCGGTACAATTCCACAGGTAGAAACCGTGATGTTTCTCTGACTGATATTTAAACCCTTATCGTCACTTAACATGCGGATAAAACGAAGCAGGGAATCATAATTATCCAATGGCTCGCCGGTTCCCATTACTACTACATTTGATACTCGCTCGCCGGAATCTTTCTGAATCTGATAAATCTGGTCAAGCATTTCGGCAGCGGTCAGATTTCTCGTCCAGCCTCCAATCGTCGAAGCGCAAAAACGGCATCCCATCTTACAACCGACCTGAGAAGAAATACACACACTGTTTCCATGATGATAGCGCATAAGCACACTTTCTACCACATTTCCATCTGAAAGTGCAAACAGATACTTTCTTGTGCCATCTATCTTGGAAATCTGAACTTCCACTTTTTTTAAAGCAGTCAACGTACAGTTTTCTTTTAATTTCTGCCGAAAATTTTTTGAGAGATTGGTCATCTCATCAAAATCATCCGCCAGCTTTACATGCATCCATTCATAGAGCTGTTTTGCACGAAATGGCTTCTCTCCCAATTCCAAAACGGTGTTTTTGAGTTCCTCAAGAGTCTGGGACTTAATATCTGTTTTCTGCATCTTTATTCCACCCTCCTAAGTCTTGCCATAAAAAATCCATCGCTCTTATGAATTCCCGGAAGCATCTGTAAGTAGCCGTCTTTGGTTGTCTTACAGTGAAGTTCTTCACAGATATAAGGCTCAATGCTTTCTAATTTATATGGATAGTTTGAAATAAACCAGGCAATATTTCCTGTATTTTCTTCTTTGGTAATCGTACAGGTACTGTAAATCAGAACACCCCCCGGTTTTACATAGCAGGCTGCTTTTTCCAGAATTTCTCTTTGAAGTGGAACTAAGGATTTGATTTTTTCCAAAGTCATATTGTATTTGATATCTTTCTTTCTGCCGATTACTCCAAGCCCCGAGCATGGAACATCTGCAATGACAACATCCGCCTGATCCATGATAGAAGAGTCAAATACCGTCGCATCTTTTACACTTGCTTCGATATTATGAAATCCCATGCGGGTGACATTTTCCTGAATCAATTCTACTTTTTTCTGACTGACATCTCTGGAACTCACCTTGCCTGTTCCATTTAATTTGTCTGCCACCGCAAGGGTCTTTCCTCCTGGGGCAGCACACAAATCCACTACAAAATCTCCTGCTTTTATGCCGGCAATTTCAGCAACCAGCATGGAACTGACATCCTGAACCTGTATTTTTCCGGCACGAAATGCTTCTAACGCCGGAAGATAATCATATCCGCTTAAATAATACGCATTTTCCAGATAAGGAGCTTTTTCTACCTGTATCCCTTCTGATTTTAAGCTTTCCAGTACTTCTTCTTTATTAATCTCAGACTTGCGGATCCGCACGGTAAGCGGTCTCTCCTGCATAAAAGAAGCCAAAATCTTCTCGGTTTTTTCAAATCCAAACTGTTTTAAAAACTTTTCTGCCATCCATTCCGGTACAGAATATTCAATCGAAAGATATTCTTTCTCATTTGATTTTTCCGGGAATACAATACTCTTTCGCCTTCTTGCCATTTGTCTGAGTACACCATTGATAAAACCCGTCAGATTATAGAATCCTTTTTTTCTGGTTAATTTAACTGCTTCATCACAAACTGCATTATCCGGAATCGAATCCATAAAAAACATCTGATAGACACTGCTTCTTAAAATTTCGCGAATCACCGGTTTCATCTTTTCGACTTTAATCTTTGAAAACTGATTAATCATATAATCGATTTTAATCTGATTCTCCTGTGTGCCCTCACAGACTCTTGTAATAAATGCTCTTTCCTGTTTTTCCAAATACTGGTATTTTTCCAGTGTATTGCGGATTGCAATATGTCCATACTGACCTTCTTTATTAATTTCAAGCAATGTCTGCAATACCAATTCTCTCGTATTTACCTGAACCGCCATTCTACTTATCCCCTAATGTCAAACCTGTATCCACCGGGTATCCACGAAGAAAAGAAGCCGTATCCATACGTTTTTTTCCTTCTAATTGTAATTCTTTGATATTTAAACAGCCCTCTTTTGTCTGAACAAGAAGTCCATTCTTATCTGCACGCAGAATCTGTCCTATCTGTGCCTCATCCGCTTCTGGTTTTTCTAATACTTCAGCACTCCAGATTTTTAAATTTTTTCCATTCATACTGGTATATGCACTCGGCCATGGATTTAATCCACGTACTAACTGTTCAATCTCCTTTGCCGGACGATTCCAGTCAATTTTTCCCATCTGCTTACTAATCATTTTCGCATAAGGTGTAGTGCTTTCTTCCGGCTGAGAAATGCGCCCTGCCACTCCTGCCTCTAAATCAGCCATTACTTTTACACAGAGTTTTGCTCCGGCAATACTTAATTTATCAAACAGGCTTCCACCGGTTTCTTCTTTTTCAATCGGTACAACCACTTTATCAATCATATCACCGGTATCCAGTCCCTCATCCATCTGCATAATGGTAACACCAGATTCCTTATCGCCATTAATGACAGCCCACTGAATCGGAGCTGCTCCTCGATAGGCAGGCAGCAAGGACGCATGTACATTGATGCATCCATATTTTGGAAGTTCTAAGATTTCTTTTGAAATAATCTGTCCAAACGCAGCTACCACAATGATATCCGGTGCAATTTTTTCTAACACTTTCACAAACTCTTCTGCTCTTACTTTTAACGGCTGATAGACCGGAATTGCATATTTTAATGCGGCTTCTTTTACAGGCGTCGGCATTAACGTCTTTCCTCTGCCCTTTGGTTTGTCCGGCTGAGTGACAACTGCCGCCACCTCATGTCCTGCTTTTACGATCTCTTCTAATGTTCCGACTGCAAAATCAGGTGTTCCCATGAAAACAACTTTCATTCTTATTCTTCCTCCTCGTAATTTACACGGTGCAGTTCCCCTTCCACCAGTTCTGTATACAGTTTTCCATGTAAATGATCTGTCTCATGACAGATAGCTCTGGCTAAAAGTTCTGTTCCTTCTAAAATAAATTCTTCCATATTTTCATCATAAGCTTTTACTTTTACATAGTCCGGTCTTGTCACTACACCTGACATGCCCGGTACACTTAAACAACCTTCTTCTCCTGTCTGGCTGCCAGATGTTTCAAGAATTTCCGGATTAATTAATACATACAATCCTTCTCCGTCTGCACTGGTATCAATGACAACAATCTGTTTTAACACTCCTACCTGTGGTGCAGCAAGACCAACTCCGTTTGCGTCATACATGGTCTCTATCATATCTTCGATTAAATCACGGATTTTTGGTGTTACCTCATCTACTTTTCTGCATTCTTTTTCTAAAATGGTATCTCCCTGCACTCTAATTTGTCTTAATGCCATGTCTTTCTTACTCCTCTTCTCATTCAATCTCTTACTCTACTGCCTGCGAATTACGTCGCTGTACAACAATTCAATTCATATCAAACTGGATATAAATCTTTTCAAATCCTTTATTAATCTGAATATAGCGTTCCAGTCTTTCCATAATTTTAATCAAGATTTCTTTATTGCCATGCCGCAGATGCAGTACCATACGGTACATGTCTTGTATTTTAGAAATACTCTGCGGTGCCGGTCCTACAATTAATAAATCATTTTTCTTGTAAATGCTTTCAATATATTTTCGGCAGTAGGTTAATCCCTCCAAAAGCAAGGCTTCCTCTGCCGAGCTGCCCGAAATCGTCAGCATTGATTTTGCCGGAGGATACCCCATCAAACTGCGATAAACGATTTCCTGTTCAAAAAACTGTTCATAATTTTGTCTGGCCGAAGTCACGATACTATAATGTTCCGGCTGATATGTCTGAATCACCGCTTCCCCTGCAAACCTGCCACGCCCTGCACGCCCAACTGCCTGTGTAAGAAGCTGAAATGTACGCTCGGAAGCCCTGTAATCTCCTACGTTTAAAGATAAATCTGCCGCAATCACTCCAACCAGCGTTACATTTGGAAAATCATGACCTTTTACAATCATCTGCGTTCCAATTAAAATATCTGCTTCCTGTGCCAAAAACGCAGATAAAATTTTCTCATGGTCGTCTTTTCTTCTTGTCGTATCGGCATCCATCCGAAGGATCCGCGCTTTTGGAAAGAACAGATGCGCCTGTTCTTCTATCTGCTGTGTTCCTGCTTTAAAACCTCCAATATAAGGCGAACCACAGGAGGGACATTCTTTTACATTCGGAATCGTATATCCGCAGTAATGACAAATCAGTTTTCCATTCCTGTGAGACGTCAGGGACACATCACAATGCGGACATTTCATTACATGCCCGCATGCCCGACAACTCACAAATCCGGTATAACCTCTTCGGTTTAAAAACAGCATCACCTGCTGCTTCTTTTCAAGCCGTTCTTTTATCTTTTCCTGTAAACTCTGACTGAATACAGAGCGGTTTCCCGCCTTTAATTCCTCTGCCAGATTTACAATCGTCACATCAGGCATCACCTGATTTTGATAGCGGGACTTTAATGTAACAAGCAGATACTCTCCTTTTCTTGCACGTTCGTAAGACTCTATTGTTGGTGTCGCTGAACCCATAACAACATTTGCCTTTTCTTGTCTGGCTCTCTCAATTGCGGTCTCTCTTGCGTGATAACACGGAGTTTTCTCACTCTTATAAGAGGATTCCTGTTCTTCATCAATTACAATTAATCCAAGATTTGGAAATGGTGTAAATAAAGCAGAACGAGGTCCTACAATAATTGAAATCTCTCCATTTTTCGCCCGCTCCATCTGATCATAACGCTCTCCTGCTGAAAGTCTCGAATGTAAAAAAGACACACACTCTCCAAAGCGGGCACGGAAACGCTCCACTGTCTGATACGTCAGTGCAATCTCAGGAATCAGTACAATTGCCTGCTTTCCTTCCCGAAGTATCGTTTCTATCAGCTTCATATAAACTTCTGTTTTTCCGCTTCCTGTCACTCCATAAAGCAGAACCGGACGATGAAAAGGACTTTCCCACTCTTCTAAAATCTCAAGTACCGCCCTGTCTTGTTCTTCATTTAACTGTTTTTGAACGGTTTTCGTTTCTTTTCGATGCACAGGATCACGATATACTTTCTGATTTTCAATCTGAATGATACCACTTTCTTCTATTTTTTTGATTCCGGCACTGGAAAGTTTTAAATTTCCCGTTGCCTCGGTATAAGAAAGTACTCCTTTTAAAAGCAGTGCTTCTAACAGCCTTGCCTTTGCCTTATAGTGTTTTCTTTCCCATTCTTCTAACAGCGCTTTCGCTTCTTCCGGTTCAATTTTAAGGCAAATGGTTCTGGTTTCCTTCTGCTGTTTTTTTTCTTTTACCGGAAGTACGGTTTTTAATGCCTGATTCATCGTACAGCCGTACTCCCTGCTCATCCATCCTGCCAGTCCGATTAATTTTGATTCAATTTCAATTCCTTTTTCCCATATCTTTGAAACAGGTTTGATTTTGCTTTCTTCTATCTTCGGCTTATCTGAAATCCCAATCACATAACCACTGATGGTTCGGCTTCCTTTTCCAAAGGGCACTTCTACTTTTGTACCTGTTTTTATAATTCCAAGTAAATTTTGCGGAATTTCATACTGAAATGTCCGGTCCAATTTTTCCTGTGAAATATCTACAATAATATCTGCATACCATTTTTTCATCTATTTTCTGCTGATTCTATTTCCCTGCAAGGATGTCACGAATTAAATCACGCTCATCCATTGGATATTTCTTTCCTTTAATTTCCTGATAGTCCTCATGACCTTTACCGGCAAGTACAATAACATCACCTGGCTGTCCATTGTGAATCGCATAAGCAATTGCTTCTTTACGGTCAATGATTTCCACGTATTTTCCATCTGTCTTTCCGATTCCGATTTTGATATCATCGATAATTGCCTGTGGCTCTTCATTTCTTGGATTATCTGAAGTAATAATAGTCAAATCCGCCAGTTTTCCGGATACCTCGCCCATTTCATAACGGCGCAACTTGGAACGGTTTCCTCCACATCCAAAGAGGCACACCAGACGTTTTGGTTTATATTCTTTTAATGTTGTCAAAAGACTTTCAAGACTCATCGCATTATGAGCATAATCAATCATCAGTGTAAATTCATCGGATACTTTTATCATCTCAATACGACCTTTTACTTTTGCAGCTCTTAAGGCTTTCTGAATATTTTCCTCGGAAACTCCAAAATGACGGCAAATTGCGATTGCTGTCAAAGAATTATAGACACTAAATTTTCCGGGCAAGTCGATTTCAACCGGGAAATCCATCAATCCCTGTACTTCATAGTCAATTCCAAGCACACCTTTTCCAGTCACTAATTTTAAATCTTTTGCCCATAAATCTGCATTGTCATGCAAACCATAAGTTTCTACCGTACAGGTATGTCCTTCCAATACTTGCTGTACGTGTTCATCATCGGCATTTACAATTCCAACTTTACACTGTTTAAATAACAATCCTTTGCAGTGCAGATAATCATCAAAATCTTTATGCTCATTTGGTCCGATATGATCCGGTTCAATATTCGTAAAGATACCAAAGTCAAATACAAAACCTGCAGTTCTGTGAAGCATCAAACCCTGTGAGGAAACTTCCATCACAACACAGTCACATCCTGCCTCTGCCATTTTTGCAAAATATTCCTGCACAATATAAGACTCCGGAGTAGTGTTGGCAGCCGGAATGACTTCATCTCCGATAATTGCCTCAATTGTACCGATTAATCCGACTTTATATCCCGCATTTTCAAGAATAGATTTTACCAGATAAGTAGTGGTTGTCTTTCCTTTTGTTCCGGTAATACCGATGACTTTCATTTTTTCGGCCGGATGTCCAAACCATGCTGCTGAAATACATGCCATCGCATAACGGGTATTTTCCACACGGATAACGGTAACTTCTTCCGGCACTTCTACTTCATCCTGAACGACAAGTACTGTCGCACCTTTTTCTACAACTTCTTTTGCATATTTATGTCCATCAGACACTGCGCCTTTAATACATAAAAATAAAGAATCCGGTGTCACTTTTCTTGAATCATAAACAACACTCTTGATTTCTTTGTCCAGACCTCCCTGAACACATGTATATTCAATCTGTTCTAATAATTGTGATAGCTTCATCATTTTCTATCTCTCCTTTCAAAAGGATTTTTATTTCTGGTATGGTATATAGGATAACATAAACCGTACTTCTTAAGCAAGTCACCTAGCAAAAAGAAAGCCATCCCCTTTTTAACCTTCGGAGATGGTCTTTTCTTTTTTCTGCAAAAAGTTTTACTCGATAACTGTACCAGTCTTTCCAAGGAACCCTTCTTTTGCCCGGTCAATCGAAGTAATCACTGCTTTTCTTCCTGCTTTTTTCTCTACAAAGCTGACAGCTGCTTCAACTTTTGGAAGCATTGTAGATGCCCCAAACTGATTTTCCTGCATATATTTCTTTGCAGTTTCAACATCCATTTTTTCAATCTTCTCTTCTTTATCTGACTGATAATTTAAAGAAACTTTCTCAACGCTTGTAAGGATTAAAAGTTCCTCAGCATCTAAGAGCTCTGCCAGTTTTCCACTAACCAGGTCTTTTTCAATTACCGCACTTGCTCCATTTAAAGATGCCTGCTGTTCTAAGACCGGAATTCCACCGCCTCCACAGGCAATTACAATCTGACCTGCATCGGAGAGTGTACGGATTGCATCAATTTCTACTACGTCCTGTGGTTTCGGAGCTGCTACAATTCGTCTGTAACCGCCTTCTACTTTTGTGACATAGTTTCCTTTCTGTTCTTCAAGTTCTGCTTCCTCTTCTGTCAAAACTCGTCCAATGACTTTCACCGGTTCATGGAACGCATCATCATACGGGTCAACTGTGACCTGTGTAATAATTGTGCTGACCGGTTTAAAAATACCACGTCGAAGCAGTTCTGCACGGATTGCATTTTGAATATCATATCCAATATATCCCTGACTCATCGCTGAGCAGACAGACATTGGAACTGCGGTATAGTCTGAATGTACCTTTCCAAATTCATTCATTGCGGTATGAATCATACCAACCTGTGGTGCGTTACTGTGAGTGATAACCAGCTCTGCACCTGCTTCTACTAAATCTGCGATAATCGCAGCGGTTTTCTTTACTGCACTTTTCTGTTCCGGTAATGTAGTACCTAATGCCTTGTGTCCTAATGCAACTACTACTTTCTTCTTTGCCATAAAATAAGTACCCCTTTCCCTCTGATGCTTTTAATACTTCTATTTTACCTCTCTTTAGCCATTTATGCAAGCAAGATATCACTTTAATCTATATGGAACGAAGTTTTATGTAGAATGAAAAAAACCGATGCGCAAGCACCGGTTTTTTTACTTGAGGGGGGAGATAGTGAGTGGTTCATCAACTATCTGAAATTTATTATAAAGATAAATTGTGATAAAATTATGTCCGTTTTATAAAAAAACAAGAAACTATATTAACAAACCTTAAATGAATCAGAAAAATATTGATTATCGAAAGAGTGAAAAGAATAATAACACTACAATACCGAGGGCAATTCGATACCACCCGAATACTTTAAAGTCATGTTTTTTAATATATCCCATCAGGAATTTAATTGCCAGAATTGAAACCACAAAAGAAACTAAAGTTCCGACAATCAGAATTATGGCTTCTGTTCCAGTGAAATTCAGACCAAATTTTACGAGTTTTAATAAGCTTGCACCAAACATGGTCGGAATTGCAAGGAAGAAAGTATATTCTGCGGCAACTGTTCTTGAAGTTCCAAGCAGAATTCCTCCGATGATAGTTGCCCCGGAACGGGATGTTCCAGGAATGACTGCTAAAAGCTGGAATACTCCAATTAAAAATGCAGTCTTCCATCCGATTTCTACAACAGAATTGATAGAAGCCGTTCTCTTCTTATTGTAATTTTCGATTAGAATAAAAAAGATACCATAGACAATCAGCATAATCGAAACAACCAGATAGTTATTAAAATGTGCTTCAATAAAATCATTAAACGGCAGACCGATTACGATGGACGGAATACAGGAAACTACGATTTTAAACCACATAATCATTTTATCGGTTTTTACATAGCGTTCCAGTGCGCCCTTTGCCTTTTTCTGATTCTGGAACGGCCATAACTCTTTAAAATACAATACTACGACCGCCATGATTGCTCCAAGCTGAATAACAACCATGAACATTTCCCAAAATGCTTCACTTACATTTAATTTGATAAATTCTTCTACTAAAATCAGATGTCCGGTACTGCTGACCGGAAGCCACTCGGTAATTCCCTCGACAATTCCAAGAAAAATAACCTTGAGTAATTCAATAAAATCCATTGATGTCTCCTTTAAAATCAGAAAAGCGGATTGCCAATTTTCCACAATCCGCTTTTTCTTTCTAATTCTGCACTGTTTATTTTACAGTCGCAATATCAATCAGTTCCAGTTTCTGAATATCTGTATTTTCCAAACTTGTTACTAAAGCTTCTGCTGTATCAAGAGAAGTCAGTACATTGACACCGGTTTCAATTGCATTTCGACGGATAATAAATCCATCTTTTGCTTTTTCTACACCCTGAGACGGAGTATCAATAACCAGGTCAATTTTATGTCCTAAAATCAGATCCATAAGGTTTGGTGACGGCTGTTCAATTTTATTGGTACGAACGGCATGAACACCATTTTCCTGAAGTACTTTTGCAGTACTTCTTGTTGCGTAAATTTTGTATCCTAAAGCTTCAAAACGACGTGCAATCGGAATGACTTCTTCTTTGTCCTCATCTTTTACTGTGATAATCATGTTCTTGTGTTTTGGAAGATTAATTCCGGCACCTAAGAATGCTTTATACAGTGCTTCATTAAAGGACTGAGCAATGCCAAGGCACTCACCTGTAGATTTCATTTCCGGTCCAAGGCTGATATCAGCACCACGGATTTTCTCGAATGAAAATACCGGCATCTTGATTGCAATGTGTTTTGCTTCCGGCTGAAGTCCCGGTTCATATCCAAGGTCACGCAGTTTGTAACCAAGAATCATCTTTGTTGCAAGCGGCACGATCGGAATACCGGTTACTTTGCTGATATACGGTACAGTACGGCTGGAACGAGGATTTACCTCGATTACATAGACATCTTCTCCGCATACGATAAACTGAATGTTAATCATACCGATAACGTGCAGAGATTTTGCCAGCCGTCTGGTGTATTCTTCAATTGTTTTCTTTGCAGTATCAGAGATGGTACGTGCCGGATAAACAGAAATACTGTCGCCAGAATGGATACCGGCTCTCTCGATATGTTCCATGATACCAGGAATCAAAATATCCTGTCCATCACAGATTGCATCGACTTCGATTTCTTTTCCCTGAAGATACTTATCAACCAGAATCGGGTGTTCCTGTGCAATTCGATTGATGATTCCGATATACTGTTCCACGTCTTCATCGTTGATTGCAATCTGCATACCCTGACCGCCAAGTACATAAGAAGGACGAACTAAAACCGGATATCCCAGTTCATGTGCTGCCTGTTTCGCTTCTTCTGCTGTATATACTGTATGCCCCTGCGGTCTTGGAATATGACACTCTTCAAGAATCTTATCAAAGAGTTCACGGTCCTCTGCCGCATCTACATCTTCTGCAGATGTTCCAAGAATCGGAACGCCCATCTTCATCAAGGCCTCTGTCAATTTGATTGCTGTCTGTCCACCAAACTGAACCACTGCTCCGTCCGGTTTTTCGACATTTACTACATTTTCTACATCTTCCGGTGTTAATGGCTCGAAATACAGTTTATCTGCAATATCAAAGTCTGTACTTACGGTTTCCGGATTGTTGTTGATAATAATAGTTTCATAGTTTTCCTTCTTAAATGCCCAGGTACAATGTACAGAACAGAAGTCGAACTCGATACCCTGTCCAATACGGATTGGTCCGGAACCAAGTACCAATACTTTTTTCTTTGTTGTCTCACCAACCGCTTCATTTTCTCCACCATATACAGCATAGTAGTATGGTGTTTCTGCTGCAAACTCTGCTGCACAGGTATCTACCATTTTATAAGCAGCAGTGATGTTCCATTCTTTTCTTAATGCTTTGATTTCATCTTCTGTCTTCCCTGTGATACGTGCAATGACATTATCCGGGAATTCGATTCTCTTTGCCTCACGCAGTAAGTCTTCTGTTAATTCCTGTTCTCTTAACGCCTGTTCCATTTCTACAAGAATTGCAAGTTTATCGATGAACCAGATGTCAATCTTTGTAATTGCATGAATTTCTTCATAAGAAATGCCTTTTCTGATTGCTTCTGCAATTCTCCAGATTCTCATATCATCGACAATTTTTAATTCTTCGATTAATTCTTCTTTTGTCAAGCTTGCAAAGTCATAAGACATAAGACTGTCTACATGCTGTTCCAGAGAACGGATAGCTTTCATTAATGCACCTTCAAAGTTATTGCAGATACTCATAACTTCTCCGGTTGCTTTCATCTGTGTAGTTAAAGTTCTCTTTGCACTGATGAATTTATCGAACGGCAGACGCGGAATCTTTACAACACAGTAGTCCAGCATTGGCTCGAAACTTGCATAAGTTTTTCCTGTAATTGCATTTGGAATTTCATCAAGTGTATAACCAAGTGCAATCTTTGCTGCAACTTTTGCAATCGGGTAACCGGTTGCTTTAGAAGCCAGTGCAGAAGAACGGGAAACTCGCGGGTTTACTTCGATAACACAGTATTCAAAGCTGTCTGGATTTAATGCATACTGTACGTTACATCCACCTGTAATTCCAAGTTCTGTAATGATATTGAGTGCAGAAGTACGAAGCATCTGATACTCTTTATCACCAAGAGTCTGAGATGGTGCAACTACGATACTGTCACCGGTATGGACACCAACCGGATCAATGTTTTCCATGTTACAAACGGTAATACAGTTTCCTGCACCGTCACGCATTACTTCGTATTCAATTTCTTTCCATCCTGCGATACAACGTTCTACTAAAACTTCTCCAACACGAGAAAGACGCAGACCATTTTCCAGAATTTCTACTAACTGTTCTTCATTATAAGCGATACCACCACCGCTTCCACCAAGGGTGTAAGCCGGACGAAGTACAACCGGATAACCGATCTTATTCGTAAACTCAATACCTGCTTCTACACTACGTACAACTAAAGATGCAGCAACCGGCTCACCGATTTTTTCCATAGTATCTTTAAATTCCTGACGGTCTTCCGCTTTTTTGATTGTCTGGGAAGTCGTACCGATCAGACGTACATGATGTTCTTTTAAGAATCCTCTTTCTTCAAGTTCCATTGCAAGGTTTAATCCTGCCTGTCCACCAAGAGTCGGAAGCACACTGTCCGGTTTTTCTTTCATAATTAACTGCTCTACCACTTCAACGGTAAGCGGTTCAATATAAACGCGGTCTGCAATATCTTTATCTGTCATGATGGTTGCCGGATTGGAGTTTAAGAGTACAACTTCAATTCCTTCTTCTTTCAAGGAACGGCAAGCCTGTGTTCCCGCATAGTCAAACTCTGCTGCCTGTCCGATTACAATCGGACCGGAGCCGATTACAAGTACTTTTTTAATATCCTGAATCTTCGGCATTATTTGCTTTCCTCCATCATCTTCATAAATCTGTCAAATAAGTATCCTGAATCCTGTGGTCCCGGGCATGCTTCCGGATGGAACTGTACGGTAAAAATATTCTTTCCGATATATTTCAATCCTTCGTTTGTCTTATCATTTACATTTTCAAATGCCGGCACTGCCACATTTTGGTCTAAGGTATCTGTATCTACCATATAACCATGGTTCTGAGAAGAAATATAAACTCTTCCGGTTTCCAAATCTTTTACCGGATGATTTCCTCCTCTGTGTCCGTATTTCATCTTCTTGGTATCTGCACCTGTTGCTAATGCCATTAACTGATGTCCAAGGCAGATTGCAAAAATCGGAACTTCTGAATCATAAAGTTTCTTTACTTCTTTTATAATGGAAACACATTCTTTCGGGTCTCCAGGTCCGTTTGAGAGCATAATTCCGTCCGGATTGCTCTTTAAGATTTCTTCAGCTGGTGTTGCTGCAGGATAAATTGTCACTTCGCATCCTCTCTCATTTAAGGATTTTGCGATGTTTTCTTTTGCACCAAAGTCAAGCAGTGCAACTTTTGGACCATTTCCTTTTAAAACATGTTTTTCTTCGCAGGTAACCCGCTCAACTACTTTTCCTGTTGTATATTCTTTTAATTTCGGAATAATCTCATCCAGATTGTAGCTTTCATTCGTTGTAATCATACCATTCATGGTACCTTTTTCTCTTAAGATTTTTGTCAGTGCTCTTGTGTCGATTCCGGCAATTCCCGGAATATCATACTTCTTAAGAAAGTTTTGAACTGTATCTTCACAGCGGAAATTACTTGGAATTCGTGATAATTCTCTAACGATGTAACCATCTGGCCACGGTCTCAAAGACTCCTGGTCTTCGTGGCAGATGCCATAGTTACCAATTAACGGATATGTCATGCAGACAGCCTGTCCGGCATAAGAAGGGTCCGTAAGGACTTCAAGATAACCTGTCATAGATGTATTAAAGACTATCTCACTAATAATTTCTTTTTTCGACCCAATGCTGGTGCCGGTAAAGACGGTGCCGTCTTCCAGTATCAAAAATGCTTTCATTTTTTCACCTGTCTCCCTTTCCTATTTCTTGCTGTTAGTTTACGGGTTTCCTATTTTTCCCCAAATTGTAAAAAGTGTATCACAAGATATTTCATTTTTCAACCTTTTTTTCTATATTTTTTACAGTTTTAAAATTTTTTATCTTCTGCTCACTTTTTCCTGTTCCCTCAGACAATCAGCCACAAAGATAAGTTCCGTAAATATTCTGAGATTACTTTATATTATACCACATCTCTTTTTATCTTTTTCGATTATTTTTTTCAAAATAGTCTTGACTTTTTTTACATATTATTGTATAGTATTCCTTGTGCTTATAAAAGCGCAAACTTAATAACAGATGCAGGAGTGGCGGAATTGGCAGACGCGCAGGCTTCAGGTGCCTGTGGTAGCAATATCGTGTGGGTTCAAGTCCCATCTCCTGCATCCTTTTTTTATTCTTTTTTAGAATTTTGGGGAATTGCAGGATTATCGTTCCATTATCTTGGATTTCTTATATTTTTTATGGAGGACTTTTCTTATGAAACTGCCAGGTTATTATTCTTCAGGGCAGTTTGCCCGCATGGCAAATGTCTCTGTACGCACGATTCGATTCTATGATAAACAAAACATTTTAAAACCTTCTTATGTGACACCAGCCGGTGCACGTTTCTATACGGACTCTGATTTTGCCCGTCTCCAGCAGATTCTACTGTTAAAATATCTTGGTTTTTCCCTCGACGATATTCGTGAAATGACCATCGACGATTCTGATTATCTTTTTCTGTTAAACTCCCTTAATCTTCAAAAGAAATTAATCCAGGACCAGATTGAACAGATGCAGCTTGTAGAAAGTGCAATCGAAGATACCGTCCGAGTAATTGAAAAGGAACACCAGATTGACTGGAGCCAGATGCTTGACCTGATTCATTTAACAAATATGGAAAAAAGTCTCAAATCTCAATATCAGAATGCTTCCAATATTTCCAGCCGAATTCGTCTGCACAAGGAATATTCTACCAATTCAAAAGGCTGGTTTCCGTGGATTTTTGAACATTGCAAGTTAAAACCAAATGAGCGAGTACTTGAAATTGGCTGTGGAAATGGAGCATTATGGACAGAAAATCTGAATCATATCCCATCGAACCTCTCTATTTTATTATCGGATGTTTCAGATGGAATGTTACGAGATGCCAGAAGAAACCTGCCGTCCGGTGATAAGCGGTTTTCCTTTGCCTGTTTTGACTGTCATTCTTTTCCGTCTTCGCTTTCTGCCTTTGATTTAATTATCGCAAACCATGTTCTGTTTTACTGCAATGATTTACCAAAAGTTTTTAAGCAGATTCAAAGAGCATTAAAAAAAGGCGGTCATTTTCTCTGCAGTACCTATGGAAAGCACCACATGATTGAAATCAGTGAACTCGTTCAGGAATTTGACAGCCGGATTGTCTTATCTGCGGAAAAATTATATGAACAGTTCGGGCTTGAAAATGGAGAAGCACTTTTAAAGCCTTACTTTTCTGACGTTCAGTGTATCCGATATGAAGATTCGATTGAGCTTGACCGTGCCGAACCTTTAATTGAGTACATTCTTTCCTGTCATGGAAATCAAAACCAGATGTTATTGGAACGTTACCATGAGTTTCGCAGCTTTGTTGAGAAAAAAACCTCAAATGGATTTCACATTACAAAAGACGCCGGAATTTTTTTATGCACTTTTTAAAAAAACTCTTGAAGGTGACCTTACGTCATCTTTTATAATAGCATTATCAGAAACTACGAGACAAAAAGTAACATTAAACTACCTCTTTTAAGAAAGGAGATTTTCACATGAAGGGAATTATTTTAGCCGGTGGTTCCGGAACCCGCCTCTATCCTTTAACTATGGTAACTTCTAAACAGCTGTTGCCAATTTATGACAAACCGATGATTTACTATCCGATGTCCGTACTGATGAATGCCGGCATCCGTGATATCTTAATTATTTCTACTCCGCAGGATACTCCTCGTTTTAAGGAACTCTTAGGCGACGGACATCAATTTGGAGTGCATCTGTCTTATGCCGTACAGCCAAGCCCGGATGGACTGGCACAGGCTTTTATTATCGGTGAGGACTTTATCAAAGATGACACTGTCGCAATGGTGCTTGGAGACAACATTTTTGCAGGTCACGGTCTGAAAAAACGCTTAAAAGCCGCCGTTGAAAATGCAGAATCCGGAAAGGGTGCAACGGTATTTGGATACTATGTTGATGACCCGGAACGTTTCGGTATTGTTGAATTTAATCACGAAGGCAAAGCTGTTTCTATCGAAGAAAAACCGGAACATCCAAAGAGCAATTACTGTGTCACAGGACTTTATTTCTATGACAACAAAGTAGTCGAATATGCAAAGAACTTAAAACCAAGTGCACGTGGTGAGCTTGAAATCACTGACTTAAACCGTATCTACTTAGAAAACGGTAACTTAAATGTTGAACTGCTTGGTCAAGGATTTACCTGGCTTGATACCGGCACACACGAAAGTCTGGTTGAGGCAACCAACTTTGTAAAAACCATGGAATCCCACCAGCACAGAAAGATTGCCTGCCTTGAAGAAATCGCTTACTTAAATGGCTGGATTACCAAAGAAGAGGTTCTTAAAGTGTATGAAGTCTTAAAGAAAAACCAGTACGGACAATACTTAAAAGACGTACTCGATGGAAAATATTTAGACGTTTTACACTAATCATTATTCGCATCACGAAAAGGAGAATTTTAAATTATGACAATTATTGTAACCGGCGGTGCCGGATTTATTGGAAGTAACTTTATTTTTCATATGTTAGACAAATACCCGGATTATCGTATTGTCTGCTTAGACTGCTTAACTTATGCCGGAAATCTTTCAACACTGGAATCCGTTATGGAAAACCCAAATTTCCGTTTTGTAAAAGAAAGCATCACAGACCGTGAAGCCGTTTATAAACTGTTTGAAGAAGAACATCCTGACATGGTTGTAAACTTTGCCGCTGAAAGCCATGTTGACCGTTCTATCGAAAATCCGGAAGTATTTCTTGATACAAACATCAAAGGTACTGCCGTCTTAATGGATGCCTGCCGTAAATATGGAATCAAACGTTATCATCAGGTATCTACCGATGAAGTTTACGGAGACCTGCCACTTGACCGCCCAGACTTATTCTTTACAGAAGAAACTCCGATTCACACTAGCAGTCCTTACAGTTCTTCCAAAGCGGGCGCAGACTTATTGGTTCTTGCATACCACAGAACTTACGGACTTCCTGTTACCATCAGCCGTTGTTCTAACAACTACGGACCATATCATTTTCCTGAAAAACTGATTCCGCTGATGATTGCAAATGCATTAAATGACAAACCGCTTCCTGTTTACGGAAAAGGTGAAAACGTAAGAGACTGGCTTTACGTGGAAGACCACTGTAAAGCAATCGATTTAATCATTCACAACGGACGTGTCGGTGAAGTTTACAACATCGGCGGACATAATGAGATGAAAAACATTGATATTGTAAAAATTATCTGTAAAGAACTCGGAAAACCAGAAAGCCTGATTACTTATGTCACAGACAGAAAAGGGCATGACATGCGCTACGCAATCGACCCGACCAAGATTCACAATGAACTGGGATGGCTTCCGGAAACCAAATTTGCAGATGGAATCAAAAAAACAATCCAGTGGTATTTAGATAACAAAGAATGGTGGGAAAATATCATTTCCGGTGAATATCAGAACTACTATGAAAAAATGTACGGAAACCGCTAATTATTAAAGGAGGAAACCTTCCATGAAAGTTTTAGTAACAGGTGTAAAGGGCCAGCTTGGATACGATACCGTAAATGAACTCAAAAAAAGAGGTCATACTCCAATCGGTGTTGATATCGAAGAAATGGATATCACAGACTCTGCTTCTGTTAACCAGGTTATCAAAGAAGCAGCTCCGGATGCAGTGATTCACTGTGCCGCATGGACTGCGGTTGACGCCGCTGAAGATGAAGCAAATCAGGAAAAAGTCATGCTTGTAAATGGCACCGGCACACAAAATATTGCCAATGTCTGCAAAGAACTTGGTATCAAAATGATGTATATTTCAACAGACTATGTCTTTGACGGTCAGGGAGAAACTCCATGGAAACCGGACTGCAAAGACTACAAACCGTTAAATGTCTATGGAAAGAGTAAACTTGCCGGAGAACTTGCAGTGTCGGAAACGCTTTCCAAATACTTCATCGTAAGAATTGCATGGGTATTTGGTTTAAACGGAAATAACTTTATTAAAACCATGCTCAAAGTTGGAAAAAATCATGATAAATTAACCGTAGTAAATGACCAGATTGGTACACCGACTTATACCTTTGACCTTGCCAGACTCTTAGTTGATATGATTGAAACAGAAAAATACGGTTACTATCATGCAACCAATGAGGGCGGTTACATCAGCTGGTATGATTTTGCCACAGAAATCTTCCGTCAGGCTTATGAAATCATGGGCGAGGAGGAGTATTCCAAAGAACATTTAACCGTAGCTCCTGTCACAACTGCCGAATATGGTATTTCCAAGGCAGCAAGACCGTTTAACAGCCGTCTTGACAAGAGCAAATTAACCGCAAATAGTTTTGCACTCTTACCAACCTGGCAGGATGCATTAAACCGTTATCTTAAGGATTTAAAAACACAGGAGTAAATAAAATGGGACAGATTAAAGTTGAAAAAAATGCAGGTGGTATCGAAGGACTCTGTGTAATCGAACCGACTGTACATGGAGATGCCAGAGGATATTTCATGGAAACCTATAATCAGAAAGATATGATAGAAGCCGGACTTACCATGAATTTTGTACAGGACAATCAGTCCAGTTCTACCAAGGGAGTCTTACGTGGACTTCATTTCCAGAAAGAATTTCCACAGGGCAAACTGGTGCGTGTGGTAAAAGGCTCTGTCTTTGATGTTGCTGTTGATTTAAGAAGTGACAGCAAGACTTATGGAAAATGGTTTGGTGTGGAACTGACCGAAGAGAACAAAAAACAGTTTTATATTCCGGAAGGCTTTGCACACGGATTTCTTGTATTAAGTGACATTGCAGAATTCTGCTACAAATGTACTGATTTCTATCATCCGGGAGATGAAGGCGGTCTTGCATGGAACGACCCAAAAATCGGTATCAAATGGCCAAAATTAATCGGTACTTATAATGGCACTGCATCTTCTGAAGGCTATGTCTTAGAAGATGGCACTGCGTTAAACTTAAGCGACAAAGACCAGAAATGGCTCGGACTTGAGGATACTTTTAAATTCTAATTTCTAATCTTGAAAATTTTAAAGGCGAATGACGTTTCGGTCATTCGCCTTTTTTTATTTATTCTCTTGTTTTTATCCTGTAATCTCTCCAAACACTTCATCCATCTGCATCATCGGTGAATTTTCAGTCTGACCGTAAATCAAAATTCGATAGGTTCCTGTCTTATAATAGAAGTCCATCGCCTTGATTCGAAGCAGATAGGTTCCATCACCCTGACGTTTCGCCTGATAGGTTTTTAATGCCACAGTACCGTCCTTTTCCCAAACCGTACATTCAATTGCAGTAACCGGCTCTGTACTTTCTACATTACTTAAAATGACATCAAAGTAACCTTTTCTGAAATCATAGTTTGTTACTGTCACATCTGCCGTTATCTTAGACTCCGGCTCTTTGATTTCGCCGGTAACAGTTTTAATAACAGATGGATCATAGCCTTCTGCCTGTCCATAGACAATGACATCATAACTGCCTTCTTCGTGCGCAAGGTCACTGCCCTTTACTTCAATACTGTAAGTACCATCTTCTTGTTTTTCGGCTTCATACCATACAAGGGCTTTCATGCCATCGGATTTCCATACTGTACATTGGATGGATTCCACCGGGAGCTGGCATTTTACCTTACTTAAGCTTACTTTAAACGAATCACTCAGTGCATCATAATCTGAAACCGTGATATCTGCAGTAATTTTTTTCTCCTCTGCTTCTGCCTTTTCTTCTTCCTGCACTTTTTTGGCGTTTTCCACTATAATATCTTTTGTTAGCTCATCCATAAATTTGGATTTCATTTTCAATCCGGTATTAACTTGCTCTTTTCCATATGTTTCAATTAATGTCTCTTCGCTTGAAAATAAATTTGTACCAAGCCCTAAACGATTTCCCGAAATCTCTACGCCAAGGCTTGCAAGGGTTGTCGGAAAGTTATCCATTGTGGAATATTCTCTATAGTCTTCTGTCTCCGGTTGTACTGCGGAATTGATATAAGTAGTATAGACTTTTCGTTCATAAGAGGACGGCACATCATCACAGAAATTGCTGTCCATTGTCAGATGGTCTCCCGAAATGACAATCGTAGTATTTTCATAGAAATCCTGTTCTTGAATCCATTTTACAAATTCCGTTACTTTTTTACTTGAGCATGCCATTACATTTGCATACTGGTCATCTCCGAAAGTATTCGGACAGTCCTTACAACGATATCCATCTTCAAAATGCGTATCGACCGTCAACATTGAAAAGTTAAATGGTTCGTTATTTTTACTGATTTGGGTCAAATGCTGTTTTGCAAATTCAAACAGTTTCGCATCTTCATAGCCCCAGAACACGTGATAATCTTCTGGAATTTCTCCATTTTCGAGACTGTAATTATAATCATAAATCGTATAATTGCCATGCTGTTTATAATACAAATCGCGTCCGGCAAATTCTGCCTCTGACCCCATCAGAAAGTACTGTTTGTATCCGTTCTCTTCTAAGATATCTCCAAGATTGATTACACCCGGAAGAAATTCAGACTGCGTACTCATCAAATCTCCTCGGATCGGAAGATTTAACGGCAGACCAGAAGTTTGTGCGAATAATGCCCCCATAGTCCAGGTCGCCCCGTACATTGGGATTCCACCATTTAAGGCTGTGCTATTTCCGGAAAAATTTTCATTTTCAAGTGATAATTTTGCCAGTTCCGGAATCCGGCTCTTTTCAAATGCACCTCCGCTTTTTTTATCTGCATAAGTATCTTCCATCGATTCCAGATAAATATAAATCAAATTTCGTTTTTTCTCCGGAAAAGTCAGATCTACTTCTTTTGGGTCTGCATAATTATCCTCGATAAACGTAGATTCTGTTGTCTGATTTTTTGCATAAGCGGTAATGTCAAGCCGATTCCACATATAACCAACAGAAAATGCTGCTACTGCAAGAAATGCCACCATTAAACCCAAAACCGCAATATCTTTTATTTTTCCCAGTCTTTTATGTAGCAATAAAATTACTAACGTTAACACAATCGAAATCAAAGGGCACGTTAGAATAAAACTCGAAATAATTCCCGAATCTGTTCCTGTTGTCGGTGCCTGAATTTGGAATACCACCTCTTCCATTGTAAGACCCTTCCAGGTGCGAAATACCCAGGCAACCGTTGTTGCAATTAACAGCGACAGGAAGATAAAAACATATTGCAAAATCACTTTTACTTTTCTTAAAATTTTTTTCTGCTTCTCGGAAAGCTCTTTTTTTCCTACCTGTATCTTCATTGTTTCCTCTCTATACTTCTTTCTATGTCTATTATGTACTTTTGAAATCTTTCCGTAAAATTCCGAAAGTATCTTACTTTCTCTTTTCAGAACGAAAGCGTTTTCCTATATTTTTATATAATTCCAGCTGTATTTTCCAACACCGTTCCCTTTGATGTGCTACATTTCTTACTTTCTTTTCCTTGTTCTCTTTCGAGATTACAATTCCATTCCACATTCCTTTGATATAATCTTTTCCAAAACCTTTGCTTGCAAAAAAGACTGTTTTTATTGTAAATCCCACAAACAAAAGCGGGAAATTTAAAATAATCTGCCAAAGAGGCATATTTTTATAAATCAAATACAGATTGTTTCTTGAAGAATATCGAATTTTAAATAAATTATATCTCGATCCACTTGTTCCGCTTCCAACATGCAGTACTCTCGCAGTCGGACAAAACAGATTTCGATATCCATGCAGCTTAGCACGATATCCGATATCAACATCCTCAAGATAGGCAAAATGTTCCTCATCAAAATAGCCAATTTCATCTAAAATTTCTTTGCGATAAATCGCAGCTCCCGCACAGGAAGCAAAGATTTCTCTGGTCTTATTGTACTCTGACTCCGGTTTTCCCTTTCCATCGGCAAATGCCCATCCAAGTGCACAGTAAAAATTTCCTGCGTCATCCATCTTACTCTCATCCTGAATCTGAAGCATTTTCGCCTGACACGAAAAGATATCCGGTGCCCGTTCGATTGCATGAACCAGTTCTGTAATAAATTCCGGAAATACAATCGTATCGTTATTTAATAACAATACATATTCTGATTTTGACTCACGGATTCCTGCATTGACTCCGCCACAAAAACCGGTATTTTCTTTGAGCACAATCACACGTACCTCCGGATAATTTTCCTTTGTCCATTCCACACTTCCATCTTCTGAGCCATTATCGACCAGAATCACTTCAAAATACAAATAATCCTGTTTTCTTAACGAGTCCAGGCACTCTTTTAAATACTTTTTTCCGTTAAAATTCGGAATAATCACTGATACATCCTGCATACCTGTTCCCCTTACTCAAATGGCTTTAAAGAATAATTCCACTTTGTCAGTGAAAAATGCTTATTGTAATACGGGTCTCCGGCTTTTAACAGTTTCTCCCAGCGACAGCGCATAAACTCAATTTCTTCCTGAAATCTTCTGACTTTTTCTTTACTGTCCTCTGTTCCCCTGCTCTTTGATTCATAATGATACAGTTCCACGTAAGGGTCATATACGATTAATTCGCCCTGTGCACGAATTCTGAGACACAAATCCACATCATTAAAGGCAACTGAAAGTTTCTCTTCAAATCCATTTACCGCTTCAAATACACTTCTCTTTACCATCATACAGGCTGCTGTCACTGCACTTAAATCCTGCTGAATCGCTGCCTTATGCATATATCCGGTACGTTCTCCCGGCATATCAACAAACATATGACCGGCAATTCCGCCAATTCCGATAATCGTGCCGGCATGCTGAATCGTCTCATTTGGATAATAGAGTCTTGCCCCAACTGCCCCTGTTCCCTCTCTCTGACAGTGTCCAAGCAGTTCTTCCATCCAGTCCGATGCAATCACTTCCATATCGTTATTTAAGAACAAAAGATACTCGCCTTTTGCCTTCTTTGCCGCAAAGTTATTAATTGCAGAATAGTTAAATCCCTCTTTCCATTTTAACAGGCGAATTTTAGGATTATCACTTAATTCTTTATAGTACTCAAAGATTTCTTTTGAAGTACTGTTGTTTTCTACAATTAAAATTTCATAATTTTCATAAGTCGATTTTTTCTCTATCGAATCAATGCATTTTTTTAAGGACTCTCTTTCATCCTTATTTGGAATAATAATCGAGATAAGCGGTGTACCTTCCACCTCGTATTTAACACGGTAAAAACCAAGGTCTTTGGTATGACTGACTTCTGCTTTTAAATGACATCTTTCTAAATTACCTTCAATTGCACGTTTTCCGGCTTCAAACGCATACATCTTACTTGCCGGATTGTCTGCTGTCGATGCCTGATGCGTTCTCCAGTGATATAAGATTTCCGGCACATGATAAATCTCTTTCGCGCTTTCACAACAGCGGAAAATAAAATCATAATCCTGTGCTCCGTCATATTCTTTCCTGAATCCACCAATTGTTTCCACAATTGTCCGGCGCACCACAAAGAAATGGCAAATATAATTATTAGAACGAAGTAAATCAAGATTAAAATCCGGTTTTAAATTCGGCTGGAAATGTTCCGATAAATCTGCTCTTACCTTATCCTCATCCGTATAAATCACATCAGTCTTCGGATGACTCTCTAATGCTTTTGCAACTTCATACAGTGCATTTGGTGCAAGCAGGTCATCATGATCTAACAAACCGATAAAATCTCCTGTTGCCATCTTCAATGCTTCATTGGTGTTTTCTGCAATTCCTGCATTGTTAAGAAGCGGTTTGACACAGATTCTGGCATCTTTTTTGCAGTATTCTTCCAAAATCTGGCTCATCCCTGCTTCATCTGGACTTGCATTTGCAATACAAAGCTCCCAGTTTACATAGCTTTGCGCAAGCAGAGAATCTATCATCTCTCTTAAAAATTTCTCCGGTGTCTTATAAGCAGGAACAACTACACTGATTTTCGGTTCGTAGTTCCATTTTTTCTTTTTCTGTTTTTCCAGTTCTTCCGGTTTCACCTTATATTCCTCATACCATGGACCATAAGGGACTTCTTCGGGTTCAAATCTTTCATGAAGCCGAATCCAGAATTCTTTCGGACCATAATGCTTCATATAGCGAAGCCCTTTTAGAATGGTATAAGGAGAAAGTTTCCCTAACATTCTGCCCCATTCAATTTTTCCTTTTGCCATCTTCTCACCTGCTTATCATTTCTTTTTTTTCTTTTTTATCACAGAAATCACGATTAAAATCAGTCCAAGTCCAATCAGACCTACAAGCACAACCACTGCAATTTCAAATGTACTAAAAGAACCGCTTTGTGCCTCGTTATTCTGGCTCTGCTCTTCTTTTGACTCTTCTTCCTTCTGTGCTTCTTCAGCTTTTTTATCCGCCTCATAAGCTTTCGTATCTACAACTGCCTGACCGACTTCATATCCATTAAATAAAAAGGTTTCCTGTTCGTTTCCATCTTCGTTTTGTGTACTCTGTATCTCAAGCGCATCCGTTGTTGTTCCTTTTGGCACAACTGCGGTTCCGCCTGAGAGTGTATATTTTTTTGGTGATACCTGCAGTTTTTCGAATTCTTTGGTATATTCTGCAAGCATAACTGTATCGGTAAAAACTTCTGTGCCTTTGTAATGTAAAACCACACAAATATAAACGGTTCCGTCTTTTTCAAAATAAGTGACTAACGTATTTAAAGCGGTGTCGGTATAACCGGTCTTTCCTCCAAGACAGCCGTCATAATGCCAGTCACCCTCTCCAAGCAACGCATGATGGTTTGCAAGTACACGCTCCTCGGCAGTCTTATTCGTTGCCGGAATCGTATAATAACGACTTCCTACAATTTTGCGAAATTCTTCGTTTTTGTAAGCTTCCTGTGCAATCATCGCCAAATCGTGCGCGGTTGTATAATGGTTCTCATCATGAAGTCCGTTCGCATTGACAAAATGTGTATCTTTACATCCGATTTCCTGGGCTTTCTCATTCATCATTTCCACAAAACCTTCTACACTTCCGCCAACCTGCATTGCCACCTGTGTCGAAACTTCATTTCCTGAGACAAGCATAATCGCATACAGACATTGTTCCATGGTGAGTGTCTCACCTTCCTGAATGACCGGAGTCACATAACTGTTTCCAGGAACGGCTTCTTTTAAACCTTCTGCTGTAAAGGTGACCGTATCAGTCAGATTAGAATGTTCCAATGCGACCAGTGCCGTCATAATCTTTGTCGTACTTGCCGGATAACGGCGTTCATCCATCGCTTTATTATAAAGCACTTCCCCGCTTTCAGCTTCCATCACAACAGCTGAATCACACATAATTGCCGGTCCTTGTGGCCAGCCATCAATGTCATTTGTCACCGTCTGGATATCATAGGTTGCATTTTTACAGGCATCTTTTGCCCTTTGAATCAGCCCTGGATTATCGTCCGCCCACACAACAGAAGTGCTAAGCACAACTGCCAAAATGCCAATCGTTACTCGTTTTATTAAGTTTTTTGCTTTCATCATTTTATTCTCCTGCTTCCAGATACAGATTTAAAATCTGCTGTTTTACAGTTTCCCATTCTCTTTGCCTTGCAGTCTTAAGTCCGCCTTCTGTCAGATGTTTCCGAAGTGTCTCATTTTCTGCCAGTTCCATAATCTTTTCCACTGCCTCAGAAATATTTTCAGGCTCATATAACAGACAGTTTTCCCCATCTCTTAAATATTCTTTATTTCCACCATTTGGACGGACAACTGCAAGACCTCCGGTTGCCATCATCTCAAGCGGAGGATAGGAAAAGCTCTCCAATATACTTGATTTTACCAGAATATGGCACTGTTGGTATACTTCTGACACTGTTTGAAATGGAACTTTATGAAGAAAACGGTCCGGCTTGTACCATTCTTTTGGCTCTGAATTGTAGGAAAGATACCAGATTTCAAATTTCTCTCTATCGAGTTTCTCTACAATCTGAAAACTTTCATCTACATTTTTATGCCATGCACCGCAGTCTCCCTCGATTAAAATTCGGATTTTTCCGCTAAAATCACGAGCACATGGAGTAAAAACCCGAGTGTCCAACCCATTTGGTGCATAAGCACATTCCTTTTCAAACCGTTCTTTTAGCCATTCCTTACACCACTTTGATATCGTAACATACTGAATCTGGTTTTTGCAATAGGTGGCGTTTGCCATTGCACGATATGGACTGCCTTTTTCATAAAAATCCGTCTCATAATTCTGCACCAGATAATATTTTTTATCAATATTCGAAAATAATTCCAGCCATTTTACTGTGACCCACATCGTTGCAATCATCTTATCAAAGTGACCGCTGACTGCATCCTCTCTTAATGGGATCACCGGAAAATTCTGATTTTCAAAGACACATGAAGTTTCCGTTGTATTTTCTGAAAGAATCGTGACATCAAATCCGGCCTCCCTTAAGAAAACGGCATGCCACATTGTCACCATGATTCCACCGCTGATATTAAGTGCCGGAAGCAGGATTCCAACGTTTTTGGTCCGTTTGGCTTTGATAAAATCCGCCAGCGTCTTTCCTGTATAGGTTGTAAGATAAGCTTCTTTACAAAACTGATATGCCTGCATCGCAATTTTTCTGCGAAGTCTTGGCTGTTCAATCAAAGCGCACAGCGTTTCTTCCCATTCTTTTAAATCCTTGCATAAAAATCCGGTTTTTTGATTTTCAATCGTATCGGCAAATGCACCCAGATTCGACGCCACCGTTACCACCTGAACAAGGGAAGCTTCCACCCATTTATTTTCTGATTTTGCGCGGTTAAAAATCGTATCTTCGAGTGGAGCTAAATTAATATCTACATCTGAAATCAATTTCGGAAGATTTTTCCAGTCCACAAACGGAAGAATCTTGATTCGGTCTGCAAATTCTTTTAATTCTTCCGGAATTTTCAGCTCTCCCACACTGACAAATTCCAGATTCTTATATTGTCTCATTAACTTTAAGAGCACCGGCAGCAGCATCTCAATGTCTGGATTATGCGTAATGCTTCCACTAAAATAACCTAAACGTACAACTTCTTTATGTTCTGTTTTTTGATTTAATGCTGTTTCGGAAATCTGCATCATTTCCTCAGAAGCCCTGTTTCGATTGATGCAGACCTCTTTTACATGCAGCTTCAATGCTTCTGATAATTCCCCTGTAGTGGTAACAGCCCCCTGACATAAGTCAAGGAGCTGTCCATACGCCCGAACATTCTCATCATAGGCTTCTCTTTCTTTTTTTTCAAGCGCAGTTACATAAGGAATCATATCTGTGTATTTTGTATCAAATACAAGGTCATCAATATCATATAAAACTGTTTTTTGATACTTTTTTGCTAATTTTACAAATTTTTCCGTTGTCTCATTGAGTGGACAGCGAAAAAATACAAACACATTATACCAGCCAATCTGTTTTAAATCCAAATCTGCAAAGTACACCTGGTCTGATGTAATCCCATAAGATAAAAGCTGTTCTCTTTGATGGCTGACACGATATCTTGACGGATGTGGCAGTACTGTTCCACATCCATCAATAAACAGCACATCTTTAAAAACCGGTTCGGACTCTTTTTTTGCTAAAGCTCCGAACCTTTTTTTTAAATATCTGCCACCGCGTTTTCCAAGTCCCAAAATCCCGTCTGCTTCTACCGTCTGAATTACCTTTGACGTGAGATTGTTCCAATTTGGCATCTTATTCCTCCTTATGACTAATCATGCACTCCCAGAATCTGTCTGTTGAAGAATTCCGGAAATCCATTAATGCAGACCATTATAGTTCTGAAGATATAATGGATACAACAGTCTTGCCCATAAAAACAGTGCAACTACAATTGTTCCTATTGAAACCAGATAATAACAAAGCTGTTTTAATTTCTGATTTTTAATAAAATGGTCTGCGAATCTTGAATATCCCATCGTTACAAAATACATCATCGGAACTAACATCGGCATGCTGTAGCGTCCCTGTGGCTGATAATCTGAAGTATAAGAATAATATAAGTTCAAAACATTCGGAATTATCATTCCAAGTAAAAGACACAGATGGAATAATCCCTGCGGACGGATTCCTTTCTGACGGATTAATACCTGTTCTACGGTTTCTTCTTCATTGATTTTCTTCTCAAGCATAACCTGCTCTCGTTTTAAATAGAAAATATCTCTTGCTTTCCAGATTACAAATACCATCCCGACAAGAATCAATGCAAAATATGGATAATACACTTTTTTTCCAAGAAAAATCTGATTGTATCCAAAGATTCCAACTACCCCATAGACTACCATTCCAACCCAGCGGTACTTAAAACCGGGAGCATGATATTTTAACATCGAGATAATGTTTGCCTCCGGATAATCCTTAAATGTCGTTACATTTTTGGGATTAAACTGTGGCTTTGCATATTTGATTGCATACTCATGCATGGTTTTTCTTGCAAGAAAATCTCCATCATAGATGATATAGTTTCTTACAAACCACCATCCGGCAAGCACTGCGACAACTGCCGTGATTAACAGACCTCTTTTGAACATTAATTTAAAATCCGGTTTCTTTTTGCCATAACCAAGGGAGGAAACGACAAAGAATAAAATACTGCACAGTGCATAACCATAAGCATCATAATAGGAAAGCGCACAAAGTGATAATGCAACTCCAAGCAAAATACTGTTCTTCTTTGTCCAGCCCTCATTCATTGCCCTCACCCACATATAAATAATAAAGGATGAAGAAAATAAAGCAAGTCCGTCACAATTGATATAAGTATATAAAATTGCAGCACCGGGAAGCAGGGTACAAAGGAAAAAGAACATCACCCTTTCTCCTTTTTTGAATAATGCTTCTCCGATTTTAAAAATACAATACGCTGACGCTGTTCCGAATAGAACATTAACCATTCTTGCAGAAATCAACAGTGCCCACTCATCTGTCGTGAAAAATGAAGTAATCTTCATAAACAACGCAGAAATCATGTAACTTAAAATCGGATTAAACGCATACGAAATTCCCCAATCTTCATCTCTTATCTCGGGGTCTCCACCGTGCGGCAGTTTTCCATGTTCATAGATATACTGCACGATTCGGGAACGCATCCCTTCATCGGGTGAAAAATTATGCCTCTGACTGCAGGCCCATGCCAGATAAATTCCAAATACCAGAAGCAGGGCAAAAATCATGCAGACTGTCCGTCCAAGTTTCTGTTTATTTTTGAATTTTCTGCTCATCTTCATGAATTCCTCTAAGAATTGCCTCTTTTACTTTTTCTGCTTCTCTTTCCCATGAAGTATTTTTTGCAAATTCCAGACCTTTTTTACGGATTGAAGCTAATTTTTCCGGGTGTTTGAAGTAATCTTCCATTGTATCTGCAATCTGATTCGGGTCATAATCTACTAAGATAGAATTTTCTTCATTGACAAGCCAGGTGCTGTTTTCTCCTTTCGAGCAGACTGCAACAGAGTTACAAGCCATAACTTCAAGTGGCAGCAGGGACAGGTTTGTGTTTGAAATAATCAGACACATATCACATTTTACATAAGAATCTGCAAGTACCTGTGGTGTTACAGTTCCAAGATTCTGATGTGGGAATGGAATTTCATAGTTGCTGACATCCCATCCTGCAAAAATAACCTCTAAGTCCGGCATTTTCTTCCATAATTCATTGATTGCCAGCATACCAAGTTCAAAGTCACGTCTTGGAGTAACCGGTCTTGCATAGAAAAATACTCTCGGTTTGTCATCTGTTTTTTCTTTTGGTTTGTAAATTTTATCATCGTAAGAGAATAAGAAACTATCTGCTGTCATGCCATAATCGTTTCTCATTACATCTTTTAACCAGTCACCGGCAGTAATTCCACGGAATCCCATTTTATAAGTATTTTCTGCAAACTCATATTCTGAACCATGTGCATAGAAATACGGCTCAAAGTCCTGTACAAAATAAAATTTAGAAATGGTATTATTAAATCTTCTGACATAGTAAGCAGTGGTCCATGCAGTTGCAACTGTACCGTGTGCAAATCCCATCTGAGATACATCACAGTAAACTTCTACTCTCTCATCTAACAGTGGGAAATGCTGTTTTAAGAAACTGCGGATAGACTCATTATCTTTAAATGTCGGAGACATATACAGATAAATTTTGCTGTGAAAACCTAATTTTTCCAAATTTGATACAAAACGGAAAATTGTGGTATGTCCGCCTGAACCCGGACTCATTTCCGGAATGACCCAGTTTAATGTGATTTTTCCGGATTTCTTTGCCTCTTCATACGCCTTTTTATCAAATGGAATTTCTTCTGTATTGACTACAAAATTATAAAATCCAAGCAGATTGTTCTTTGGCGGAATCGGTGCAGGTCCATTTTTCATACGTTTTAATGTTGCTTTCACGCCATTATTCTTTAAATATCTCATTCCTCTTTCTACTACATTATCGCTCATTCTTTTTTCCTTTCTCACCTAAGACCAGTTAAGCCTTTCTTTGTCTGTACTGCTGTGAAATATGTTTGTCCAGAAATTTCTGTTTTGCTTCCGAATAAGTATGGTACTTTCCGCCAAGTGTCCCCCCGACAAAACGGTCGAAATTACGAAATGCGGAGTAAATAGCCCATTTGATTTTTGTTTTCTTTCCGATCGGCTGTTGACGGATGTAAGCACAGTCTCCTCTGACCTGACGCACCCAGAGACGTGGGAGCTGTCGAAAATGCTGTGCCATCATATACTGATGAATTTCATAGAGACCTTTATATTCATCATAATATCTTGCAAAGTAAGTACTTAATTTAAAGTTGTGAGAATGATAAACCGGTGCAAACGGGCAGTATACTTTTTTATAACCCAACTCGATCATCTTTCTCGCCCAAATCTGATCCTCTGCAAAATTAACATCATCATAAGGATGCTGTTCAAATACATCTCTTCTGACACAGGAATTATTATCTGAGAAGAAAGCAAGTACATGTCGATATCCTTCTTCTCTTTCATAGCGTTCCTTATCTTCCATATAAAAAATCGTATTATCAGAACCAAATCCCTGAAATAATCCTTCAATATCTCTCTTATCTATAAAATTACAGCCTGGATAAGGATAATGGATTCCAAATCCACCCACCACTTCCGGGTCTTTTTTCATGGCATCAATAAAATTCTGAAGCCATGTCTCTGTTGCAGGAAGTGCATCCTGTGTAATAAATACAATATAAGTTCCTGTTCCCTTAGAAGCCCCGTAATTTCTGGTTTTTCCATGTCCAAATTCTGATGCCGGAATCTGATATAATTTGCACGGATATTTTTTAATTACCTCAAGTGTCTGATCTTTTGAACCGGAATCCACACAGATAACCTCATATTCATAAATGGTTTTCTGGGAAAATATCATATCCAGCACTTTTTCAAATAAAGGACCTGCATTCTTAGTAGGAATTACAATGGATACGTCCATACATCAATTACCCCTTTTCACTATTTTACGTACTTTTTGATACATCTTATAGACTTTTAAATTTTCAAGCTGTCGGATTTTTTCTGCCTGATATTCTACGGTCGCCTGTAAGTCATTTAACTCTTTTCCAAGTTTGGCTATCCTGGCTTCGTGTGCTGCATTTTTTTCAGTCAGCATCTGTCTCTCATCTTTTAACGCTTTCTCATTCTGAATAAATGTCACCATCTGGTCAATGACACCATCATTTCTGCGATAAACCAAATAATCAAATTCGATTTCTTCACATCCATCAAGTGCGATTTCAAGCACCGGTGGTTCTATGAAATAATAATCATCAATAATCACCAGTTTTGCATTATGAGTAAAATTCAAACTGACTTCCTGTTTTTCTTTCTTTCCAACCAGTTTCCTGATTTTTATAATACTTTTAGAATCCACCGGTTTGAACCGAAGTCTGGTATATTGGTTTGCTTTTAATTGAATCGTTCTCTTAATCTCAGAATGAATGGTTTCCTCGTAGCTGATTTCTTCCCATTCTTCACCGGTATCTCCCTCGATACCGATAGAAAAGAACTGTTTCTTATAATCCCATTCACTGACAGGATAAGATTTACAGTGCATTTTCTGGTACAGATGGGACAGGGCATATTTTTCGCCTTTTCCAGCCACATATTCCTGGAAGTTCACTTCCATTTGATAATAAACCGGCACTTCTTCCATATCTACACGGCCAATTGCATAGAGTTCTTCTAACTGACTCTTATCTAAACCGCAGACTGCTTCCTGCAAGAAAATGCTTCTTGCATAGATAAATTCTAATGGAATCTCAAAGAAAAAGACCCATTCATAATCTGCCAGCACACATTTTTTACCAAGCAGAAGATTTGCCGGAATCATATCAACATTGGAAATATCTGCCGAATGTTGCGCTTCTTTAAACTTTGGAAAGCCAAAAATTTCTTCAAATGCCGGACTGCTCTCGAATGTATGCATTCCTTTTGCGGAAAAAATAATCTTTGCAAGAAAACGATAATCCTCTTTCAAGGCTTCATAGTCATTTGCTTCTGAATGGCGGTGGATTCTTTCTTCTAAGCTTTCCCCCTCCACAAATAAAAAACGGACCTGACCATTTTCCTCTTTGCATGGACACATTTCCACACCTGAATTTACAAATAATTCCGAAAGCAGTTCTCGGGATTCGACCATCTTTCTTACATGGGCTTCTCCCTCTTTATGCATCGCTTTTTTTATGACCGATTTTTCTCCACTTTCTTCTACAATCATCGTTGCAATCTGAAATTTTTTCTGACGGTCTTTTGAAAATTTTGAATATAATATCTCAGGCATTGTTTTCCTCCTTTTTCTGAATTTCTACAAAAAAGGAATTGGAAAAATGCGGGAATAATTCAGCACTAATCATGGTATCAAAGGCAAGTCCCTCATCAAAAAGTAACAGACGCTCTGCATCAAAATTTCGGCGGTTATTCCGCAGTTCTCCTTTTTTTGGAAGATAAGAATCTGAATAAATGGTTGTTGCAAATTTATAATCCGGATAAGGATAATAGAACCGATAATTGTGATAGCCATTTGCATCGAGCAGTTTCTCTAATTCTCTTTTGCTGAATGTCTCTACTCCGGATGTATTTTTATAGCCTTCAATTCCTTCAAACATCCGACCGACATGGTCTTCTTTACAGCCTGCAAAGTATTTTAGTCCCAGCTTATTTTCAATTGCCATCAAAATCTTTCCATTCGGCTTTAAATGACGGTTGATTTTATCTAAAAATACCCGATATGGCTCTTCTTCCTGAATATAAGTCTTTGCATACTCAAACACGCCAATCAAGGTAACATAATCAAAGGTTTCTGTCAGATTATCAGATACCGTATTAAAGTTTCCGACTACAATCTCCAGATTTTCTGCCTCTTTATTCTTCCATGCATTAATTGAACTTCTCATCTTAGACAGGTCATTTGCCACAACCCGTCCGGCTTTTTTTGCAAGCACACCAGAGATTGCACCACATCCGGCTCCGATTTCAAGCACGGAATCTTCCTTTGTTATCGGATACCACTCTAAAATATTCTCTCTTTGCTGTGAAAGATGATACATCACAGCCCAGTTTTTTTCTTTTAAGATAATATCCTGATACTCTTCAGGTTCGTGATGTTTCACCAGCTCTAACAGATGCTCTTCAATCACACCGTCACTGTAAAAATCCTGACCTTCATAATAGTCCAGATTTAATGTAACTTTCCCAATCTTTTCGTTCATCCCATATAATCCTTCTATTATTTATTATTTCGTTTGTATTGCCCCGTCATAAGAAACCGTTGAATTCAAATCAAAGAAACCAAGCGTTCCCTCTTTCTTTGAAAAGACTTCAAGATGGCAGGCATTATAAAGTCTGTGATAAATCTCCAAATCATCCCCATTATAACCGGTACAACCAAAAGAAAGAAAATACTGCCCTGGCTGAAGCGTCATAATCTGGTCAAAATTAACGATAACGATCTCCCCTGCCTTACAGTGTGCCGGTGTATAATTTTCCAACATGGTATTGGTACCTGTAATTTCCGTACCTTTTCTGTCTTTAATCGTATAAGCAAAAATTGGATGGTTCACATCTTTTTTAAACTGAATCTTCATCTTAATACGGAACTGTTTATTTTTATCTACGGAAGAACTGATTTCTCCCTTATCATTCACAATTGCAAAATCCACAATCTCTGCATCCAGACTTCCATAAGAATCCAGATTGCTGTTTAAAGTTAATTTACTCTTCCAGCCTTTTGCTTCCTGTTTTTCTTTCGTTTCTGTTTCCTGAGTTTCTACCTCTGTAGTTTCTTCCTGTTCTTCGTCCTTTGCACTGTCATCATATTGATTTGCAAGGATTTTCTTATATACATCCACTGCTTCTGCGGACGTTCCGGTCAGCACATGATGTCCGTGATGAATCAGCATACTTCTTTCACAGTATTTGATAACACTTCCCATATCATGCGTAACAAAAATAATTGTTTTTCCTGCTTCTTTAAATTCATTGAATTTACGGTAACATTTCGACTGGAAGAAAATATCTCCAACGCTCAATGCCTCATCGACAATCAAAATATCCGGCTCTACATTGATAGCAACTGCAAATGCAAGGCGGGCAAACATACCACTCGAATAAGTCTTACATGGCTGATTGATAAAATCGCCAATCTCTGCAAAATTAATAATATCATCAAGTTTTGCTGTCATCTCTTCTCTTGAAAACCCAAGCATGGTACCATTCAGATAAATATTTTCAATTCCCGTATATTCCATATTAAAACCGGCACCCAGTTCAAGAAGCGCACTGATTTTCCCATTGACGGTAACACTTCCGGTTGTCGGACTTAATACACCGGTAATAATCTTTAACAGCGTAGATTTTCCGGAACCGTTTGTTCCGATAATTCCAACACATTCTCCCTTATGCACATCAAGTGAAATTCCCTCTAAGGCAAAATGATCCTGATGATAGCTCTTATGCGTAATAGACAGGGATTCTTTCAGCCTGTCTATCGGTTTATCATATAATTTGTATACTTTACTGACATCTTTAATTGATACTACAATATCGTCCATGTGTCCCTCCTACAATACATCTGAGAAATGTACTCTTAATCTACGGAATACAGTAAATCCAATCACTCCGATAATTAAAGTTACAACCCAGAAGTAAATCGTCATCTTTGGTCTCTCAAAGAACCAGATTCCATCCATGAAACTGTCACGATATCCCTGTACAACATAATACAGCGGATTTAATTTTAAAAGAAATTCAACTTTTGCAGGCATTTTAAAAGTTGACATATCCCACATAATCGGGCATGCCCACATACCAACCTGCATCAGGATATTGATAATCGTTCCAAAATCTCTGAAAAACGGTACGATGGAACAGGTAAAATAGGCAATCGCAGTAATCAGACAGATTGCGCAGATTGTATAGTAGCCAAGCTGAGCCATCTGAACAATCGGTGTCTTTCCCATAATAATATAGACAAAAATCGCAAATGCAATAAAAAACAAATGTACAAATAACGCCGATAAAATTTTTACAAGCGGAAGTACACTGATTTTAAATACAACTTTCTTTACCAGATAACTATATTCCATCAAACAGTTGGTTGCATTGATAATTCCCTCTGAAAAGAAAAACCAGGGAATAATACCTGCAATCAGCCACAGCGCATACGGATATCCGTTTGGCGTATCCATAACGCGAAATCCAAACTGGAAAATAAAAATGTAAATCAAAATTGTAACCATGGGCTGTACAAACGCCCATAAAATTCCAAAATAAGAACCTGCATACTTTGTTTTGAAGTCATTTTTACCCAGTTTCCACACCAGGGTCTTGTTTCTCCACAATTCTCTAAATATGTTCATTCCAATCTCCTCTACTTATGGTAAAGTATACTTAACCTTTACAATATACCATTTTCTCTTATGAATTTCAATCGAAAGGATTAAAAAATGCCTGTACCCAAAAAGATACAGACATCTCTTACTGCTATTTGTCAATTCTATAAATACAATACTCATCAATTTTTGCGATTTTTTCGTATTCTTCTTCCGCATACCAGTCCATGGTATGCTCTTCTGAAAGTACAAGATAATTACAGCCGGAAAGAGCAAGCGCTTCCCGAAAGGTCTCTTTATCCTGTTCTTCATTATTAATCACATCATACACAATCGCAGCTTCCATGGTATCGGTTCTTGAATCCTTGCCAGCATCGCGTCCATAAATCAGGTGAATCGACGGGTCATACTGTCTGACATAAGAAATCAGCTCATCCGGAACAATTGCCCGAATTTCCTCTCCATCGGCATTTTTTTTCATTGCATCACACACACCAAGCACGGTCTGTGGCAGTTTATAATAATTGGTTGATTTATGAAATACATCTTTGTTGTAAACCAGCCGACCACTAAAGGCAAGTCCGGACAGCATCAGCACTGCCAGTACCACTGCAAAAAGTCTGTTCTTTAACTGTGAGATACACGATACAGCAAAATAAGCAATCACAAACGTAATCGGAAGCAGCCAGAACATTCTCCAGTAAACCGTCTTTCCAATTGCATAGTCCATAATAATTTTTGCCGTATACGGAATCCAGTACAAAATCAGTCCACCAATACAGTACCAAAACAGATAACGGTTATATTTCCTTCTCTCTCTTAAAAACAAAAGCAGAACCATACAACCTAAAAAGAGATACAGGTAAAATCCCTTTCCATTATAATGCTTCCAGAAAAATTTAATCAAATCAAATACTTCACTACTCATCCCATTCCCTCAACTCTTAACAGCAGATAAATTCCTGTCAGTATGATACAAGGAATACATCCAGCCAGCAATTTCCATGCTATTCCTATTTTTCTTGTCTGTATGATTCCCGCAAATGCCCCAAGCGCCACCATAATCGGTGCTAAGAAAATTCCCATGGAAGAGGTCAGCGCTGCTGCTCCTGTCGTCAGAAAAATCTGGATAATATCCTGAATTTGATACTCATTTTTATAAGCACAAAGCAGATAGTAAAACAACAATGGAAGAATCACTGCTGCCAGGACTGCTTTTCCCTGCCAGATACGAATCAGTAAAAAAGTAGACATCGTATACACGGAATAATAACCAAATATATTCATCCATGCCAGAAAAAGTAAGAACAATCCTCTCTCTTTTCTTTTATTTTTCCAGAAAAAACTGCCCAGCAGGTCATAAACAAAATAAGCAACCGGAAGAAAAATCAAAAACATTCCCGTATGTCCCAAAACGGTTGAAGGTACTCCATAAAGCCTGCTTAAACCCGCTTCAAAAATTGGAAATGGAGATAATACATAACGGCTTGGAAGGGACTCGTACTCATCTCCTGTATACGCATTGTACTGAAACACCGTATCTGTCTCGAGAGTTGTTGACGCCGTCGCTACATAAAAAGCATCATCATCGTCAATGTGTGTGTAAAAAATCCCTGCATACATCTGAACGACTATTAAGACAACCGCCGGAAGATACCAGAGTCTGCTTCCTTTTTGTTTTTTCGTTTCCTGTTTCTTAAACCGGATTAATTTCATAATAAAATCCCAGTTTTGAACAATCGAACTGACAAACAGCACCACCGAGATTCCCAGTACCAGCCAGTAAAGCGTATGAAATTTCCATCGAAAGAAAACTGCACACAATGCCAATATTTCAAATAAAAAGAAAAATAATATCATTCCACCCATAAGCAGTTCTGTAATTTTTTTCGTCCGCTTTGCCGGTGTATGAAATCCTATGACAATCAAAAACAACCAAAATGCCACTGTGAACAGTATCATTTTTACAATTGATACAACTTCCATTTAATCTTTTACCCATTCTCCTGTTTTATTAAAGTGAAACGTATGCCCCATCAGGTAACGTTCTGTATTCTTTGCCAGTTTTCCATTCGATTCCAGATAGTACCATTTCTTTTTCCAATGTGTCCAACCGGTTTTCATTCTTCCACTTGACTCACTTAAAAAATACTCATCTTTCTCGATTTTAATCCAGCCTTTCTGCATCGCACCGGTTTCTTCATCCAGATAGTACCATCCACCACTTTTCCAAAGCCAGCCTCTTTGCATGACTCCATTGGCATCAAAAAAGTACCATTCCTCTTCGATTTTTGCCCACTGGTCCGTAATCATTGTTCCATCCCATAGAAAATATCGGTAAACGGTTTCCCCATCTTCCGTTTCCTGATTTTCGTCTTTTGACCAGTAGCCATCGAGAGAATCCTGCGTATCATCCGCATACACAGACTGTGCACCGAGCACCATAAAAATCGCACACAGTATCAGCATCCATCGTCTAACTTTCCCCATCCGGTCATATCCTTTCTCATTTATTCCAGCTTTTGTCCTAACGCTTCTCTATGCCTGTTTTTTCTTGATATCATTTATTTTACAGCACAGATACGCCATTGTCATCCAGAAAATATAATGAACACTTGAGTTTGCATATAAGATTCTGGATTCCATAAAATCCGATAGTAAAATCCCACCGCAAAGCCCCATTAAAATAAATGTCGATGTATCCGTTTTTGTGAAAAGTGCTCTTACAAAGCGAATAAATACCATAATTAAAAAGACGGATAAAATTCCAAGTCCTACTACTCCAGATGCCACCAGCGTTGTCACATAGACATTGTGAAGTCCGCCATTATGAAGAGCCTGTGCGGTTCCTTTATCCAAATCCCTCTTTGCATATTCATAGATGCAATTTGCACCTGCACCAAATACAGGAGAATTTTTCCAGACTTTTAATCCGGCTTTCCAGATTTCCACTCGTCCGTTGCTGACACTGTTTGCATCTTCTTCTTCAAAAAATTCTTCGGTTCTTACAATTTCTGTTTTCTCTTCCTGTCCTTTCAAAGAACTTACTGCATCCGGAATCAATACAATCGTATGTTTTACAATCGGAGAGAGTGCCAACACACAGGCAAAAATAACAACTGACTTTAAAAGACTCTTTATGCAGGTTTTCCTATCCTTTGTGAATAGATTCTCTCTTTTGACCCAGACAAATCCAATTACAATCAGAATAAAAAAGACAAATGCTCCATAAGCACTTCTTGACTGTGTTAAAATCAGATACAGATATTGAATTACAATATTTGCAATCAGAAGTTTTTTCTTTTGTACTGACTTGTTTATCAGATAAAGAGAAAATGCCATGGAAATCACCGCCATCATTCCACCGGTGTTCGGGTTGAATAAGCCCCAGAGACGATTTTCAAACATTCCAAGATACTGATATCCATTCGGAAGTTCATAGCACACTTGAACGGAAAGCAAAAATGTAATTAATGCAATTGAGGCATAAATAAGCGGCATAATCACATTCATCCAGGAAAAGATTTTTATTTTCTTTTCCACTTCCTCTTCCTCTTTCTGCCAGTACATATTAAAAACTAAAAGCAGTGAAGTGGTCATATAACCAAATGTAAAAATATTGCTGCTTAATTTGGTTCTCCAGTTTACAAGTATCGTGATTCCATTTGCAACACAAAACAAAAACAAGACCAGTGCAAATTTATTTTCCAGATAAGCTCTGTAGTTTTTTATCAAAAAGATGGCAAGCAAAACCGCTCCCCATACCAGACCTGCTTTTCTGAAAACTCCAAGATGAATCTTCAAAAATGCCGGTGCTCCAAGATAAGCAATTAACAGCATATACATGGCAAACCAGAACGGATCGCTTATCATCTTTCGTATATCGAGTTTCATATTATAATTTATCCTTTCTTATACACGCTCGTTTACAAAAACTTTGAGCCTGCCTTATTTTTCAAAAGAAGATTTTTCCGGAAAATAAGACTGTAATAATTTTTTCAGCCATTCTTTTTCTTTTTCAAAATCAAGTTCCGGTTTATCATCACTTAAACATAACATTTTATATTGTTTTGTCTTCAATGCCTGTTCAATGAGTTCATCGTCTTTTCCAATCGAATAAAATTTTCCAATATAAGGATTTCCAGGCTCGAACTGTCCTTTGGCAAACTGCCAGTAACGGCACAGCCACTGGTTGACATCCATATTATTTCTCAATTTATGTTTACAGGTTTCCTCTAATACTTCCGGTTCTTTCTCCCAGACTTCCTCAAACGTACTCTTTAAATATGCAAGCGGAATATGAGGATTGACAAATCCAGGAAACTGTTTGACCCCTAACATATAGATATTTTTTAATAGTAATCGTTTATAATTTAAGGAAAACCATTTCTTGCGGTATTTTTTCAAAGTATCTTTTTTCAGAAAGTGGTCGTTTAATAATTCCAAATCGTTTGCAACAATGTGGTCAATTCCACCTTTTTTAAAGACATGTACTCTCTCAAGCGGACAGTCGCACGGTAAACCGTTTTTAAAGAAATGTTCCGGTCTCATCGATGCAACAAAAAAAGTATCATCATTCGCATAGATAAAATGCTCTGCTAAATCTGGAATCCTATGTAAATTCAGTTCAATCACATGGGAATTATAGGTAGGAAGATATTCTTTCGGAATATAATCGGTATGTTTTACGATATTTAATTTCGGATGATTGACTTTCATCCATTTTGGTACATGTCCCCAGGTAATAAAATGAATCTTGCGAATCCACGGAAGATTTTTTTCAATTCCACGAAACAGATATTCCAGATTATCCCATTCACGGAAACGATTTGCACGTCCGTCTCCCTCTTCCTCTTTTAAGCAGGCTCTTTTTTCGGCAAGCCACTTCGGGTCGTTGCCATCGACCCATGGGATTACTAAATCAATTTCCATGTTTCATCCCTCTCTTTTCCAGTATTTTTTGAATTGTGTCAAGCATCTTTTCAAGACTTACTTCACTTTGTAATAACACTTCGGTTTCCGAGCATTTTTCGGAATGGAGTTCTTTTAATACAGCCTCCGCCCATTGTTTCTCTCCTTCCTCTAAAGAAAGAAAATGCATCTCTTTTGTCAGTCCCATTTCTTTTGGAACGGCTTCTTTGCTTCCAAAAGTCGGAAGTCCTGCTGCCTGTGCTTCAATCAGTGAAATCGGATACCCCTCAAACAGCGACGGAAATACAAATACATTCATCACCTGAAGTACATCGGGCACATCTCTTCTGACCCCAAGAAAACGAACAGAGTCGCGGATTCCAAGTGCTTCTGCCTCTTCTTCTAACTGTTTTTTCTGAGCTTCATCTCCGCCTCCACATAAAAGCAGAACGACAGACGATTCTTTTTTCTGAATTTCCTTAAAAATGCGAAATAAAAAGCTGTGATTTTTCTCTTTGGAAAGACGTCCTACATGACCTACAACCGGTTCGTCTCCAAGTCCCAGTTCTTTACGCATCTTCTCTTCTCGTTCTTTTGTGTAAGTATATTTTCGGATATCGACTCCGTTTATAATAATCTGTGCTTCTTTCGCTTTCTCCCCAAACATCCAGACACCCGCTTCTTTCGAGCAGGCTAAGAGCTGATTGGCATAATTTGCCACCTGACGTCTGTTTTTCTTATGCATAAACAGCGTAAATTTTGTTCCTCTGTTTTCAGAGGAATGAGAATGGACGATCCGAAGCGGTACCTGATTTTTCTTTGCCGATTTTAAGGCTTCAATATTACTAATCGTTGTTTTGTTGGTCCAGAATACATCATACTGTGTCTGTTTAAAAATGGTATCCAGCTCTTTTCTTGACTGAAGAACACTTTTAGAACGTGGAGTCACATGATAAACCTTAGATCCGCCTGCTTTTAATTCGTCTTCAAACACAATCTCATCGTCATAAGCGATAAAATCCATGCGATAGTTCTCACGTTCGAGTCCACGGTACACAGACATGATAAAAGCTTCCATTCCACCAAGCTGTCTTGACATTCCTTCAATTAAAATATTCATACTTAAAGACTCTCCTGCAATTTTTTAATCTCTTCATAATTTCGTTTGCAGTTATCGGTATCCCAAATCGTAAAAAATTCTTTCTCTCGATTTAGATAAACTTCCGGATTTTTTAAATTTTCGTCAATCGCACGTTTTAATGCTGTTTTTAACTCTTCAAATGTTTCACATACCGGTCCAAAACCATCTTCCTTAAAAGAAAAATACCCTTCTTCATACTGTGCTTTTCTGAATTTTTCATTATCAAACTGATAATAAATCATCGGTTTTCTCATATATGCAAAGTCATTAAAGATACTTGAATAATCCGTAATCAAAAATGCGGATTCTTTTAATAACTGCTGAACGTCGTAGTGTTCCCAATCTGCAATCTTTACGTGCTTGCTCTCTGTCTTAAAAAACGAGATAAATTTCTGCATATTTCTGTGTGGATAAAAGACCAGTTCCATTCCAGCATTTGCAAGCCATTCTTCAATTTCACTGCTTTTTAAGACTTCCATCCAGCGTTTACAGTATTCCGTTGCCTCAAAACTGCTCATATCGTCTAAGGTTGCCGAAACGGAACTTGGAACAGAAATCCATTTTCTCCAGGTCGGCATGACCAGAATCTGATTTTTCTTTACTTTTGCATCATGCAGCCCATCGAGTCTTGCTATTCCGACGCATTTGACCCATCCATCTGGATAACCAAATTTTTCACAGATAAACTGATGCTCTCTTGGCGCAGTTGTGATAAACATCCGCATCTTCGTATTTTCATAATGTAAAAACGGCAGATCATTTTCAATGACACCATGCTGTAAAAACACTCTGGTATTTTTTAAAATTCCATAGACCTCTAATAAATAGCAGACTGCCGCATTTGGCTTTCCGCCTTTTTGGGAACTGATATTAATCGAAGCTGCCAGATAATATGCCCAATGTTTGATTGAGCCGTACTGAATCACTTCTCCCAAATTTTTAATTTTTTCATAATCTACGGATTCTTTGTTAATCGCATAAACCACATCCTGCTCGGGATGCGCTTTTCTGATATATTTGTAAAGCCAATAACCATTGTCTCTGGCCTCATTATATTCTTCGCAAACCAGCCACATCTGTTTTCTCTTTTTTTTCAGACAGGCAGCATAGGGAATCGAAACCAGCATCTTAAGTCCTGAGACAAGGTCTGCCGGTTTGACAAATTCCAGTTTTTCTAAAAATCTACTCATAAGCCACTCTCTATTTTCTAAGAAATTTTTTATAAAACAGTTCTCTTAAGCGGTTCGGAATCAGACAAATCATCATCTGACCTCCTGCACAGACCACAAAATCCAAAAAACTGCTCAGGCCGCTTTTCCATAAAAAAAGCCGGAAATGTAACATTGATTTTACATATTTCCAGCCACCTCTTCGTTTGTACATTCCTGTTCCAGCACGCATGTAAAGAAGGGTATCCGGAAGATTTCTCGCCTCAACTCCCAAAAGCAACATTCTCGCCCAGAGATAATAATCCTCAAACAGATAAAAATGCTGGTATCCTCCTGCTTTTTCCACTGCTTCTTTACGATACATCACACATGGATGATTAAACGGATTTCTTCTTCCCGCAAATTTCAGGATTTCTTCCTTCGATAAAGGAAGGGTTCTTTTTGCTTTACAATGCAAAATGTCTTTCTCAAATTCTACTACGGTACCACTTACAATGTCAATTCCTTCTTCTAAAACACGAAGCTGTTTTTCACAGCGGTCTTTGCATGCAATATCATCGGAATCCATTCTTGCAACCGCTTCATTTTTACAGCACTTTAAGCCCTCATTTAAGGCTCGTCCCAATCCCACATTTTCTTTTAATCGTAAAAGATGAAAGACCTCTTTATGAGCTTTTTGATTTTCTTCTAATACTGCATCCAGCTCTTTTGTCAGAGTTCCATCACATACCACCCAAAAATCATTCGTTTTAACCGTCTGATTCCAGATACTTTCAATGCTTTCTCTTAAGTATTCCGGATTTTCTTTTGCATACACAGACATTAAAACACTATATTCTGCCATTTCCCAATTCTCCGTTTTTCTTTCTAATCCATTTCTTAATACAGATGTAATTTTTCTTTTAATGCAAACAAAAAGAGTAAGAACCCTCCCTGCTGTTTCTGAATTAAACGATTACAAAACCTCTGCTGTCTGTTTCCAAGCTGACAGACTCCGCTTGCTTTTTGAACCGTCTGATTCTTTAAATAACCAAGTATTTTCTGTTTTCTTTCTGATTTGGAAAGCCGTTCATCCTGATAAATATCAAATAAACTATAAATGACCGCCCGCATGGTCTTATCAGCAAACTCGCACATCACCTGTGTTCCTTCCAGACAGGCTTCGCTAAATGCGAATACTTCTCTCATTAAATGAATTCGTATCTCAATCTCATCTTCTCGATAAGAAGAAGTAATCGACTCCCCACGGCAGTCATATTCATAATATGCTTTCGGAACAAAGGCAATCGTTTCAATCTTTCTTAAATAGGCAAGATTAAATAACAAATCCTCACCATAAGTATACTCGGTTGAAAAAAATTCTTTAATTTTTTCTTTTTTATATAGTTTATTACAGCAGGACTGAAGCAGACAATTCAAAATCAGATGTTCGATTTCCGATTCCATCTTTGCAACTGTCGTCACACATTCTTTTTGAGGGATGCGAATCACATCCCCCCTTGTCCCGCCATGAATTTCACGAAATCCACAGATTGCTTCATCTGCCTCATTTTTTTGTACTGCCTCATAAAGTTTCTGCGTCATTTCTTTGTCAATGGTATCATCGGAATCAACAAACTGTAAGTACTCTCCTCTTGCCTCTTTGATTCCACAATTTCTCGCACTGCTGACACCACCGTTTTCTTTTTGAATGATGCGGATTCTCTTATCCTGTTTTGCATATTCCTCACAGACCGCCACACTGTTATCGGTTGAACCATCATCAACTAAAATCAATTCCAAATCCGTGTACGTCTGATTTAAAATACTTGCAATACAGCTTCCTACTTTATTTTCACGGTTATACACCGGAACAATAATACTAATCATTTTTCTTCTCTTTCTCAGACTGATGGCTTAAGGCAATTGTTTCTTCCCCTTCCATGCCTTCGGTGCTTTCTTTCATAAACATAATTTTAAAGGTAGATAAAATCAATTTCAAATCATTGATAAACGAATAACTTTCAATGTACATCATATCTAATTTTAGTTTGTCATAGGCTGTGGTATTATACTTTCCGTAAATCTGGGCATAACCGGTCAGTCCTGCCTTCACTTTTAAACGGAACGCAAATTCCGGAATTTCTTTTTCGTATTCTTTTGCAATTTCCGGACGCTCCGGTCTTGGTCCAACCAGACTCATATCACCTTTGATGATATTTAAAAGCTGTGGAAGTTCGTCTAATCGTGTTGCTCGAATCACTTTTCCAACCGGTGTAATTCTGCTGTCTCCTGCTTTTGCAAGGCGCGCCACACCATCTTTTTCTGCATCTACTATCATACTTCTGAATTTATAGACATAAAATTCTTTTCCATCAATGGTTAAACGTTTCTGTTTAAACAAAACCGGTCCTTTGTCATAAGTCTTGATTGCAATTGCAGTCACTAGCATAAATGGAGATGCCACAATAAACATCAAAACAGAAACCACCAAATCCAGAGTCCTCTTTGCAAAACGCTGACCGATATTTAATCCATAATTACGACACAGTAAAAGCGGAGTGTCAAATAAATGAAGCGTTTCTCCATTTCTTACAATGATATCTGAAACTTTCGGAGTCAGATACACACGAATTGAATGTGCATAACAAAACTTTAAAATCTGGTTTCTGTCAGAAGAATGAATATCTCCTAGGAGTACACCACCATTTTCATATTCCAGAATTTTTTTCTGAATGGTTTCAAAATCTTCATCCACAGAAATCCGCTCTTTAATACGGAATTTATCTTTTCTTGTTGCAATTTTTCCACCCAGTTTTTCCACCGGATACTCTCCATAAATCAGCAGAATATCACGTGGCGGGAAAATATAACTGAACAGCTTATCAAAAAAATACGAACAAATTCCAATTACAATCAAATCTGCCAGCGTCATTGCAAGCAAGGGACGCACATCCGGCAGACGACGGTATAACAGCACAATCTGAAGATACATAATTACATTGGCACAAAGTCCGGACAATGCCTGAGAATAAATCAGATTGCCTCTTTTGATATAACCAATTTTAAATCCACCATAAATATATAAAAACAACAGCATAAATGCCGCATACACCAATACAATGAAAATATTTCCTTTTGCATAGAACGGCTCAATCCAAAGCCCCCTGCTGTAATATTTATTCCAGACATAATAAAAAATAAAAGATTCCAGTACCAGAATAATCATTACGGCTATGCTTCTGACTAAACGCCGAAATTGTTCTCTCTTTACACCTTTCATCCATCCAACCTCTTAATATTCTTAGTCTCTTAACATTCATCTTAACATTTTGTTCAAGAAGATTCAACATTTACTTCATTTATCTGTTTTTTATTGTACCTAAAATCTCCTTTAATTCCTTACGGAATACAAATAAAGTCAACAATCCTCCCACAAAAACAGTTAACACATTGATGATGGCATTTGCATGCAGATAAATATAACTTACTCCAATGTAAACAATTGCCCATGCAACAATGAATTTCAAATCGATTGAAACCTGAATTTCTTTTTTCAGCAGATAAGCACGAATCGTATTATTTACCATAAAACCTAAAAACAGGGCAATACTTGCTCCCTGTACCCCAACAATCGGTAATAGCAGATGCACGCTGACTACATTTACCACACTTCCTGCCACTGTGGTATAAAACAATACATTATTTTTCTTAATTGCAGTAAAGATATTTCCAAAGAAACTGCTGATGCAGGAAACAATGGTTGCAAGCAGATAATACGGTACCAACTGTTTTGCGTCCGCATACGATTCATTAATCATAATCGGGAAGATAACTGAAATTGCAGGAATCAGCATTAAAAGCCCCATACATAAAAACTTGATATAAGAGTTTAAAGCAGTGGTATAAAATTCTCCCTGATTCGTCTGCTTCTGTGCTTCTCTTGAATAAGACATTTCCTGCCATGCCATATTAAAGCAGGTCGTAAACAACGTAATAAACGAAGAAAATCTTCCGGCAATCGAATACAGACCATTTTCACTGACTGATAAAACATTTGAAATTGCGACACGGTTATAGGAAGTTAAAAACCAATATGCCACAGAATTCATGCAAAGCGGAAGTGAGAAAATCAGCATCCTTTTGAATAAATCTTTATCAAAGGCTGACACAGAAATCAGCTTTGGCAGCTTGATTCCCCATCCAAGCACTACGATATTGACCAGATATCCGATACAGGCAGAGATAAACAGTGCACTGTAATCCATGCGGAAATATACAATAAATAAAATGTTACATGCTACAGTTACAAAAGAGCTGACCAGACCAGATGTGGTATATAACGCATTTTTTCCATAGGTTCTTGCAAGATATCCAACTAAAGTCTGAATGTTCATCATAATACCATACAGATAGATAAGTGGAAGATACTTGATATCAAAGATACATCCTGCTCCAAATAACACGATGGTATAAAGTACCGTAGAACCGGTGAAAATCGCAATTCCACTGGTAATCGGCTTTTTCCGCTCTTCTCCTTCATATTCAAAGGCAAAACGCATGATTCCGCTCCAGATATCCAGAAACAGAATCGAACACAAGAAGTTAATGTAAGCAGTTGCAAGGTCATACGTTCCAAGATCTGCTTTGTCGATATATTTGGTATAAATCGGAAGCAGGAAGAACGTAATCAATTTATGTAATACTGTACCTATAAAATAGATACCTGAAGTTTTTACAAATTTCCAAAGATTCTTCACAGTAATTCTCCTTATTTGGTTTTCCACCATGCTTTAAAATCATGATGGGTGACACGTTGTTCTACCGGTGGCAGGGTCATATAATCGCCATATTCAATTGTAAGATAGGTATCATATCCTTTTGGTGCACGAAAATGTTCGCCCTCAAATTCCAATTCAACTGCTTCTGAAAAAATTTCGGCCGGCATCATATCTTTTTCTTTATAACCGCCCACCAGACAGCCCACATACTTTGCACCCTCTACCGGATATCTCTGGCTTAAACGATCTACCATACGGATAAAATTCTTTCCGCCAATCAGTCTTCTGACAGCCCAGAATACAAACCGTTTTGTATTTCCTGTAGTATGGTTTCCTTTTACACCTTTAAAACTCTGAAATCCTCTGTAACGCTGTTTTTCCAGATACAAACATTTTCTGACATGTTTGATATAATCCTCTTTATTCTCCCCAGGGAGTCCATCATAAGGAAAAATATCTACATAAATTCCCATTGGACAATTGACTTCGATATTTTCTTTTAAAATTGTACGAGTATCAACTGCTTTTCCAAAGGCATAAATATATCCCTTTGTATTTTTATGATTGACTACTTTATAGCAGGAGTCTTCATGATTCATAATCTGCTCCAATTTTTCATAGTCTTTTCTTGGCATCCATATATCAAGGTCATCATCCCACGGAATATATCCTTTATGCCGGACTGCCCCAAGCAGAGTTCCATCAGACATAAAGTATTTCAGATGATGTGCCTTACACAGTTCATCTACTTTTCTTAAGATTCCAAGCTGTATCTCTTTTAATTCGGCAATCTCTGTAATTTCCTGCATCTTAAACCTCCATTTTTTATTTTTTAACCACTCTCGAAGTATCTTACTATATTTCCTGTATAAAAGCAAATGCCAGAATCTGTCTCTCTTTCGTTTTTCTCTCTTTGTATTCTATATAACTATTGAATTTTCGACAAAAAATAGCTTATAATAGCAGGATAAGACGCAAAAACAATGCATACAAATAGAATAGAAAGGGATATTATCTATGCACAAAAAGAAACCTTATTTTGCCAGATTCCTGGCACTGCTGCTTAGCACAACAACTGTATTTGGTTCTGTTCCGGTTTCTGCATCCTCTGTGGCTGGCAGTTCTGTCTTAGAATCTGCCGATTCCTCCGGTGACACCCAAAATCCAGATGGTTCGGACTCTTCCGGTGATACTCAGAATCCAGATGGTTCGGATTCTTCCGGTGATACTCGAAATCCGGACGGTTCAGATTCTTCCGGTGATACCCAAAATCCAGATAGTTCGGATTCTTCCAGTAACACCCAAAATCCGGACAGTTCGGATTCTTCCGGTGACGCCCAAAATCCAGATAATTCAGATTCTTCCGGTGATACCCAGAATCCAGATTCATCCGATAAAGACGACAACGAAGAAGAACCGGAAGTTTCTTATTCAAAAATTCATTTTATTACGCTTCCGTATAACAGTGATGCCATCCTGCTTGAGAGCAATGGACACTTTGGAATGATTGACTCCGGAGAAGACAGTGATTATCCGGATGGCAGTGACCCACGCTATCCATTGAGAAACAATGTCTATACCGGAGAGGGCTTTGAACAGCAGGTAATTGATTACATGCACAGTGTTGGTGTCACACAGGATAACTTTGATTTTTATCTTGGAACACATCCTCATAGTGACCACATCGGTTCTGCGGATGAAGTCATTCGGGAATTTCATCCGCAAAGAGTTTATCTGATGGAATACAAAGATGAATACATCACTTCACCCGGACTGTTATTTGACAATCTTTATGTTTATGATAAAGCAATCGAAGCTGCGAAAGAAGTCGGAAGTACTTTGATTCAGAACTTCGATGTCAATGCACCGGTGATTCCGAATCAGGCTGCTGAAGCTTCCACTCAGCCAGCAGAACAAAGTATTTCTGCCGGTACGGATACCCGTTCTTATTCTTATATTACAGAACAGGAAATTGAAGAAAAATATGGAGATTCTCCAATTCCAGAAGATGACCCTGCAATGGAAGAGGCATTCCCCGAAGAAGGAATTGCTGTACTGAATTCTTCTGACCCAAACTCACTAGTCTACAGCACACCTGCAAGCACAACCGGAAATCCAAACTTCGATCTTGGGGACTTGCATCTTCAGATAATGAACTACAGTGATGATTACAAGACAACCGGAAAACTCGATGCCAACTATTTTTCTCTTGGCGTAAAAGTTACTTCCGACAGCGGATATACTGCCTTTCTTAGCGGCGATATCGGTTTTGCAGACGGAGATGAAGCACGTCTTTCCAAAGTTTTAGGACATATTGATGTTTTAAAACTGGGTCATCACGGAATTGCAAATTCAAACTCTCTGGAGTATTTAAATGCCTTAAGTCCAACAATTGCCATTCAGTCAGGACTCTACAAGGTTCTTCCAGAAGACAGAATTGAACTCTTAAATAAACTTGGAGCAAGACTTTACTCTCTTCCTGAATATACTTCCTACACTCCTGCCATCACATTGGATATGGATACGCTGGACTTAAATGTCTCTTCTTCTGATTATTTCTTTTACAGTAAAGACGAGACGCCTTATCTTTCCAGTTATTTAAATGGACGTGAAAAAGCCTACACCGGTTTTGTGGACTATGATGGAGAAACCTATCATTTTTCTAATTCCATTACCTCAGATGAAAAGAAATGGATTCGCACAAATGCAACTTGGTATTATGCTGATGCAAAAGGTGCACTCGTTCATGGCTGGTTAAAAAACGGAAACTATTACTATTATTTAAAGGATGACGGCAGTATTTCAACCGGACTTTGCACCATTGATGAGGATACTTACTTTTTCGACGACAGCGGTCAGATGCTTTCGGCTGGGTGGAAATGGATCAATAAAAAATGCTATTATTTCCAGAAAGACGGCACCATGGCAAAAAATTCCTGGATTGGAACATCTTATGTTGATGAAAACGGAGTCTGGGATACTTCTAAAACCACAACCTCCAAAACCGGATGGAAACAGGATAAAAATGGCTGGTGGTATGTTCACGCAGACGGAAGCTACACAAAAAATGGATGGGAAACCATTGATGGAGAAAAATACTATTTTGATTCCACCGGATATCGTCATATTGGATGGCTGTATCTTAATCAAACTTATTATTATTTCGACCTCTCAACCGGAATCTTAAAGACCGGATGGGTAAAAAGTGGAAAATACTGGTATTACATGAATGAAAAAGGAATCATGCAGACCGGATGGCGTGAAATCGATGATAAATGGTATTACTTAAATTCATCCGGTATGATGCAGACCGGATGGCTTTACCACAAGCAGAAATGGTATTACCTAAATATTTCCGGTGTCATGCAGACCGGATGGGTAAAAGTTGGAAATAACTGGTATTATCTGGACAGCGACGGTATCATGCAGACCGGATGGACTTATCTGTACACCCAGACTTATTATTTAAATAAGAGCGGTATCATGCAGACCGGATGGCAGACACTTAACAACAAAACTTATTACTTTGACCCGACAAGCGGTGCTATGAAAACCAAATGGCTCAAAATCGGTACAAACCAGTGGTATTACTTAAATGAGAACGGAACCTTAAAAACCGGATGGCAGACACTCAATAACAAAACTTATTATTTTGAAACTAATGGACTGATGCAGACCGGATGGAAACGACTCGATTCTAAATGGTATTACTTTGGCAATGCAAATGACGGAGCTATGAAAACCTACTGGCAGAAAGTCAATAATGCCTACTACTTCCTTGGTTCAGACGGTATCATGCGAACCGGATGGCAGAGCATCTGGGGCAAATGGTATTACTTAAATTCCTCTGGAGCAATGCTGACCGGATGGCAGAAAATTGACAATAACTGGTATCTTCTCCAGTCAAATGGTGCACGCATAGAAGGCTGGTATACAAACGGCAAGAATCGTTATTACCTTATGCCTTTAACCGGAGTGATGCAGAAATACTGGTTCTCTGTTGACGGCAAATGGTATTATGCAAATTATAGTGGAGTGTTACAGACCGGATGGGTTACCTCAAACGGCAAAACCTATTATCTGGACGAATCCGGAGTGATGCAGACCGGACTGAAATTAATCGACAAAAAATGGTATGTTTTCTCTGCTTCCGGAGAACTGATAGGTTCTAATTAAATCTAAATACAGCAAAAAAACAGACAGGATTTTGACATCATCCTGTCTGTTTTTTTTAAATTGCTTTTAACTTGTTAATTAATCCCAGTAAATCATTACCGTAATTCTTGCTTGCAGCCCAGCCGCCCCCATTTGGGTTTTCCTGAATTCCAAGCCATTCCACGTAAGGTGCACTTCCTCTTGTCACATAAGAGAAACGAACATCTACACAGGTATTTTTTAACGCCTCTTTATTGGCATAAGCTTTTAAATGCTGTACCTGAGCACGGATTCCGGTTCTTACATCCTTAAAAGAATTTCCTGCAACTCCGTTTCCGGTTGCTCCAAGTCCTGCGAAATTAAACTGGCTGATTTTTACATCTCCGCCAAATTTCAGATATCCGGTTTCTAACATTGCCTGAATAAATACTACATCGGCTTTCATGTTTTCTGCATCGGCTTCTTCTTTTATTATTTTACAAAATGTTTCAATATCCGCTGCACCACCCTTGGTCAGCGCTGCAGACGGATAGGCAATCGAAGAGTATGTATTATAATATTTTACCATCTGAGAAACAGTCACACTGCTTGTTCCCGTAATCTGATATAACCCTTCATTTTTTGTTTCTTCTTTTAGAGCTCCACTGCTGTTAAATTCATACTTTGTTCCGCCAATTGTAACGGTTCCGGTTGCCATTGCTCCTTCTGAGTCAAAATAATAGGTCTTTCCATTAATGGTCTGCCAGCCGGTTTTCATTGCTCCATCTGAAGCCCCGCCAAAGTAGTACCAGACTCCTTTTATCTTCTGCCAGCCGGTCTGCATCACTCCATTTTCATCCAGATAGTACCATTTTCCCCAGATTTTCTGCCAACCGGTTCTTCTGACACCATTTGCTCCAAAGAAATAGTAGTTTCCGTCGATTTTTCTCCAGTAAGTTTGCATCACCCCGCTGTCCACGATGTAATAGTACTCATGGTCAACTATCTGCCAGCCCACCTGCATTGCACCATTTTTCTCATTTCCAAAATAATACCATGCTCCATCGATTTTCTGCCAGCCGGTCTGCATCACTCCATCACTGTCAAAATGATAATATTTGCCCCAGATCTTCTGCCAGCCGGTTCTTACGGAACCATTTGCTCCAAGGAAATAATACTTTCCATTTTCCAGATACCAGTAAGTTTGCATCACTCCGTTTGCCTTCAGATAATACCACTTTCCATCAACCTTCTGCCAGCCGGTCTGTTTTGCATTTGACTTATAGTAATACCAGTTTCTATTTTCTTTGACCCAGCCATTCTTGTCTGAGTCGCCGGAATTACTATTACTGTTATTATTAGAAGAATTCGAAAGTGTCACACCAAAATACTGTGCAATTCCTTCTGCATCGGCTCTTCCAATTTTCTGTAAATCTGCTTCACTGTCTAAGAATTTTGCATCCACTGTACTGCTGATAAATGCATGCTCCACAATAATAGATGGAATACCTGCCTGCAGTCCCTGACGAACAATCGCATAATAGTCTGCGGTACTTCCATCCGGATATTTTGTACCGCTTGCACTGTCACGATAAACCAGTCCACGATTGTATAAGCCTAAACTTACCAGTTTTTTCAAAATATCCTGTGCCAGTTGTCCGGCATTTTCCGCAACTTTAGAGTTATAGCGTCCTGTTCTTGGTACGAGGATTTCTGCTCCATTTGCGGTTTTTGAATCTGCGGAATTTAAATGCAGGCTTACTAAAATATCTGCATTCTTAGAAGCTGCATAATTTACACGTTCACTTAGTCCAACATAGCTATCATGCGTTCTGGTCATATAGACAACGAACTGTGATGATTTCTCTAACTCCTGTTTTACATAGTTTGCAATTTTTAATGTCAACTTTGATTCAGATTCGGAAGAAATTCCATTTTGATTTTCAGCGCCAGAATCTGTTCCACCATGTCCTGGGTCTAACACAATCACATACTTCTGTACTGCTCTTCCCACAGACTCCATGGAAAATGTGCTGATTTGGGCAGCTACGTCTGCATCCGGAACGAGTTCTATTGATTTTTCAATTGAATCTGCAATTTCCTCTCCCGTAATTCCGTCTCCCTTTGTGGAAATGACAGAATCTTCTACCAGATTAGCAGTCTCTTCATCTAAAGACTCTTCTGTATCCTGCAATACTTCCGAAGCAGTTTCTTCTGAAACTTCTGTCTGCGTCATACCCTCAGAATCTTGAAGTGACACAGTATACTCAATCCCTGTAATTCTCACCACAGCACTTTCCCATACACGTTCCACTCCATCCTGTGCAATCGGAAGCAAAAAAACAGCAAAGTTCTCTGCTACAGTATCTGACTCTGCTGTTTTCACCTCGCCTCCATCTCGGTATGTAAGTACTGCACTCTCAATCACTGTTGTTTCGTCTCCAAAGCTCATAATAACAGACTGATTGATTCCATCATCCTGAGTAACCACATAGTTAAACGCCACTTCTGAAACAGCATCCCGGGAATTTATTTCTTCTGAATCCATTTCTTCCGAATTTGTTCCTTCTAAGTCAGAAGTTTTCGAATTCTGCTTCTCAATATCCTGTTCGTTTGTACTCTGTGCCTCCGGACTTTGTTCATCCGAAACCTGTTCCTGTGAAATTTCATTTGTGCTTTTTTCTGTACTTTGCACCACTTCCTGTGTCTGCACAGTTTCCGGCACAGACTCTTCTGTCCCTGGCTCTGCTCCGAATACCGGAGTTGCTACAGATAATAACATGATCAGTGTCAACAAGTAAGCAATCCATTTTTTTGTTGCCTTTTTCATTTCCTACCCTTCCCTTTTTGCTTTGCGTCAACTTTTTCCAAATTTATTACATATATGTTAACCAAGTATTTCCTATTATATAATACTTATTTTTAAATTGCAATGTATATCAAATTAATATTTGCGTTTTTTTTTAACTATGTTAAAATGTTACCGTAGTTATTTGATTTAGAACAAAATTTTTAGGAGTCGTTATGATTGATTTTAATATTGCCCCTCATACGGGAAATGAAGTAAAATACATACAAGAAGCCATCGCAAGCGGAAAAATCTGCGGAGATGGAACATTTACCAAAAAATGCAGTCAGTGGATGAAAGAACATTTTTATACCAATCAGGCATTTCTCACCACTTCCTGCACTCATGCACTTGAAATGGCAGCTGTCTTAAGCGGTGTAAAACCGGGGGATGAAGTCATCCTTCCCTCCTACACCTTTGTTTCCACAGCAGATGCTTTTGTTCAAAGAGGTGCATCCCTTGTCTTTGTCGATATTCGTCCTGATACCATGAATCTTGATGAAACATTGATCGAGGACGCCATCACTGAAAAAACAAAAGTGATTGTTCCGGTTCATTATGCCGGAGTTGCCTGCGATATGGACACAATCATGAATATTGCAAAGCGTCATCACTTAAAAGTTGTCGAGGATGCCGCACAGGGATTCGCTTCTTATTATAAGGGAAAAAGTCTTGGAACAATTGGAGATTTTGGCTGTCTTAGTTTTCATGAAACCAAAAATTTAAGTATGGGAGAAGGCGGTGCATTATTCTTTCAGAATAATGCTTATCAGGAAAAAGCAGAGATTCTGCGTGAGAAGGGAACAGACCGCAGTAAATTTTTCCGTGGACAGATTGATAAGTATACCTGGCAGGATTATGGTTCTTCCTATCTTCCAAGCGATTTAAATGCTGCTTATCTTTGGGCTCAGCTTGAAATGGCAGATGACATTCAAAATGACCGCATGGTCACCTGGAACTTTTATAATGAAGCATTAAAACCACTTGCCGATAAGGAACTGATTGAACAGCCTTTTATTCCAAAAGATTGTATTCACAATGCTCACATGTACTATATCAAACTCCCGAACCTGGAAAGTCGCTCTGATTTTATTCATTATTTAAGAGAACACGGTGTGATGTCTGTTTTTCATTATATTCCATTACATTCTGCACCAGCCGGAAAAAAATACGGACGTTTCTTTGGAGAAGACCGCTATACAACAAAAGAAAGCGAACGTCTGGTACGTCTTCCGATGTACTACCAGCTGTCACAAGCGGATAAAGAATATGTTGTTAAAACAATTTTTGATTACTTCAACCGGTAAAAATTTTAAAAGAGTGGAACATTTTGCCAAATCTACAATCTGTTCCACTCTTTTATACTCTGTCTCTATAAATCCGTTTCTTATATTTATACATCTCATAATCGGCTTCTTCTTTAGAAGATTAAAACGGCAGGGTATAAATAAACACTCCACTCATAATAATCAAATTTCCAATTAATTTTTCCTTTGTAAACTTTTCTTTTAAAATAAAATACGACAATACCATAACAAACACATAAGTAAAGGTATCAATTACTGCACCATATTTCATGTCTACTTTTGTATACGCATAAGTATTTAGAAACAAAACGGCTGCAAAAATTCCGTAAGAAAGAATCACGCGCCAATTTAAATATTCAAAAATCGGATTTTTATAGGTTTTATTTGCACTCTGCTTTAATAACAGCTGTGAGAATGCACTGAAAAATGTTCCGATAAATAACAGCCACATATAATTATTCATATTTCTGCACCACCAACACTCCAATAAATACAACCAGCAAACCAATCATATTCGTCACTGTAAGACTCTCATGAAAAATAAAAACAGCCCATATCTGGCTCCAGATTAAATATACCGTACGGTTTGCATAAGCAACATTTAAATCAAATTTTTTGATAACCTTCTGCCACGCAATTGCATAAACAAAGCAGTTTAATAACATCAAAAAAGAAAATCCAATCATTCCTGCCGAAAACAGTCCGTGTTTATTAAACTGCTGTGATGCCAGTTTGCTGAATACACTGGTAAATGAAAACAGCATGATATTTAAATGCAGTAAGATATAATCTTTTAATTTTTCCATCGTTCTTCCAAATTTCCTTTCGACAGCCAGACTGCTTCTCTTGCATGGCTTAACGCTTCTTCTAATTCCGCTTCGCTTCCTGTCCTCATAATGACCTGCCCAATCCGATCTGTTCCATTCTTCATTGCCTCAATTTTATCACCGACCTGATAATCAAGCTGAACCTCAATGCCTTTTTGAACCAGGCTTTTAAGTTTATCCATTTCAATCTTTTCGATTATGCCATCCTGATTCGAAAACAGCAATGCGCCCATGCAAGGATGTGTTTCTTCACTCTGAAACTCTGCCTTTTCGCCAAGTGCATAGCTGATTATCTTTTCATACCAGTCATAACCCATATAAATTGAAATCAGCTCCGGAATACAGGTTGCTCCTGTTCTTCCTCCAACTTCAATCAGCCAGACCTGCTCTCCTCTTACAAATACATCGGCATTTAGCGGACAGTTCTTCATTCCCAGTGCTTTTATGGCAAGCTCAATCTGATGTTTCAGATTTTCCATCAGTTTTTTCGATGCATGATAAGGAAATTTATGTCCGATTGGCATCGTTGTTCCATTTACCATATAAGTAAATTTTTCATGTGGAAAAAATGCTTCTATTTTTTCTTCTCCAATAAAAGCATCTACCCCGATTTCATCGGCTTCAATAAATTCTTCTACCAACACATACGACTTCTTTGTTACCTTTTTTGCTTCCTGCCAGGCATATTCTAATTCTTCCATCCTGTCTGCACGGTGGATTCCACGGCTTCCTGAACTGTCCACTGCTTTTACCATAACCGGAAATCCAAGTGCATTAGCCGACTCAACACATTCTTCATAAGAAGCGACCTTTCTAAAATCTGCGGTTGATACCCCTCCTGCCTTTAATGCCTCTTTCATCAAAAGCTTATCCGTGACCTTCCACGCTGCTTCTCTTGGAATCCCGCATAGTCCCAGATTATCACAGACAAAACCAATCGCCCGCACTGCCACGTCCGTTCCTGAGGTACAGATTCCGGAAATCTTTTCTCTTTTTGCGGTTTCTAAAATTTTTTCATAATCTCTTGTATCTATCTCATAAAAAGAATCCGCAAGCGCAATTCCCGGATAATTTCCTTTTATGCTTACAACCAGCGTTTCCAGCCCCATTTCTTTTGCTTTTTTTATTAAAGGCACTTGATAGATTCCTGCTCCTAATATCATTAATTTCTTCTTTGACATTTCAAAATAACTCCCATTTAGCTGATTTGCCAACTTTCTTGATTCGGTCAAATTTCTTCCCTTTGTTCGCTTACATTTATCGTTTCTCTTACAATAAACTGTGGAGTATGATTCAGCGTAAGAATAATTTTTCCAAGATATTCCCCGACAATCCCAAGACACATTAAAATCATGCCCGCAAATACCATCGTCACACACATCATAGACGCCCAGCCAATCACCAGAGACGGGTCAACGATTTTTCGTATCGCTGTGATAACTGCCATCAAAAATCCGACTCCGGCAGCAATTCCACCTGCCACAGACGAAATTCGAAGTGGAATCACAGAATAATTCCAATATGCCAGCCATAAACGAATCAGCTTATGCAGGGTATAATTAGACGTTCCAACCTCCCTTTTATGATGTTCCACTTCCACATTTCCAATATTGTGGGTAATCCGATAAAAAATCCCATCAATATAAGGATTATAACTGTCATATTTCCTGGTTTCTTCTGCTACTTTTTGGGTGATAATCCAAAAATTACTTGAAGTAATTTCTTTTGGCCGTCCCAGTAAAATTCTCGAAGAAACTTCATTTAATTTACTGCTTAAATTCTTGAGAGAAGAATTTTTTCGTTTTCCATAATGTCCATAAACCAGATCATATCCCTCTTGAATTTTCTCTACCAGCTTAAAAATCTGTGAAGGATGCGTTTGCATATCATCATCCATTCCGAGTACATAATCACCTTTTGTATAATGAAGTGCCGCCATCAGTGCATTATGCTGTCCAAAGTTACGAATCAGATTGACTCCATGCACAAATGGATATTTCTTTCCTAATTCTTTTATTTTTTCAAACGTTCCATCTGTCGATCCATCATTTACCAGGACAAACTCGCATTGATATTTTTTATGTGCATGAAATTCCTGAATCGTCAGCTCGACTACTTTCTGAATTGTTTTTTCCGAATAATAACAAGGTATTACAATAGAAATCAGCATTTTTCTTATAACCTTCCTAAATCTTTTTTTTGTGTACCAAGCCAGTCATAGAAAAGAGGTGTTCCTCCGGTATGAATGAATAATATCTTTTTTCCAGAAATCTGATGTTCTTCGATATAGTGTTCCATTCCAAGAAATGCTTTTCCGGTATAAGTTCCATCCATTGCCACTCCATTTAAGGCAAACTCCTCACGGATACACTGCTCAATTTCCTCATCATACTGTCCATATCCACCTTTTGTATACTCACTTGCCAGATGGATTTCTTTTTGGTCTTCCATGGAAAACTCTTTTCCAAGTCCTTTTAAGTATTCTCTTATTCCGGTTTCAATAATCGAAACCGCACGTTCATACTCTCTTGAGGAAATCAAAATCCCGACAATCTGCTTCTTATCTCTCGCCAAAAGATGTCCACAAGTCAGACCTGCCTGTGTTGCTCCTGTTCCCGATGCATGAAAAATATAATCAAAGAAAATCCCTTGGTTTTTCTCAAAATTCAAGATCTCCTGATAAGCTTTTGCATAAGCAGAAGCAGAAACTCCCTCATTTCCGGTTCCAAATTTATTTCCATAGATATAATACGGTTTGTGTCCTTCCTGTATTAACCGATTCATCGTTGCCTCTACTGTCTTTGCAATCTGATTTTTTCTACATTTTACAATTTTTACCTTAAGCATCTGCATCAAATGGCTGTTGCTTGTCTCTTTTTCCTCACTTTCGCCCTCTTCAAATGAACAAATCATATAACAGGGAATCTTTTTTCTGAAACATTCGTTTGCAATCACCCTGCATAAATTAGAGCGCACATTTCCATAAGCAATCATAATATCACAACCTTTTTTCTGCATATCTTCAAAAAAGGCATTCGCAATTCTTACTTTATTTCCTCCAAGTGAAAATGGCAGTAAATCTTCTCTCATGATATAGAGCTGATTTCCCGACTGTTTTCTGTCAAAAATCTCATAAATTGGTGTTCTTTCCAATTCCATTTTTTTCGCCTCTCAATCGTACCTTTCTATCATTATAAGCGAAAAGAAGAGACGTGTCAAAAAAACACGCCTCTCTTCTTTTTTAAGCAAAATCTAAAAACAAAATTTTCTTTAGTCGGTATCTGCTTAACACTGGGTCGGGTCCATAAGATTTGTTCCCGGTGCAAGTTTAATCGTAGCCGGTTTATCAAATGGCTCATAATAGCCATCACCAATTGTAATCTGTGAACCTCTGCTTACATTTGTATAAATCCATTTTGCATCTCTTACACAAAGTCGGATACATCCGTGAGATGCCGGACGTCCTAAGTTATTGTAATCTGCTGCATTTAAGTTATAAATGTTCTGCCGTCCACCTGCTACAGAGTGAATAAAGATTCCCTGATATACATGAGACGTATACTGACCCCAGGATGGTCCCATTAAGATATGCCATCTGTCCTGGTCACCAATGTAGAATGTTCCTGTTGGGGTTGGTGTTGCCGGAAGTCCTACAGAGCAGGTCATTGATTTAACCGGAATAATATATCCGTTTGAACCATCTTTTGCAAATACAGTAACCATGCAGGTCGTACGATTTACACGCAGTCTGTATGGTCCGCTTACCATACTGCTGACATCCTGCTGCAATGCTCCATTGGATTTAAAGTATAATTTGTATCCATTGACATACTGCCAGCCGGTCTGCATAACACCATTCGCATCCATATAAAATCTGGTATTTCCGGTTTTAATATAACCAGTCTGCATCACTCCGTTACTGTCTAAGTAGTACCATTTGCTGCCAACAGAAGTCCAGCCGGTTTTCATTGCTCCGTCTGCAGTACCTCCGAAATAATAATACTTGCCATCAATCTTCTGCCAGCCGGTTTTCATGACACCGTCGTTTGCTCCGCCAAAATAATACTTTTTATTTCCGATTTTCTGCCAACCGGTTTTCATAGAGCCATCACTTGCTCCGCCAAGATAATAGTATTTTCCATAAATCTTCTGCCAACCGGTTCTCATAGAGCCATCACTGCCAAGGAAATAATATTTTCCATAGATTTTCTGCCAGTAGGTTTTCATCGCGCCATCATTTCCATGACCTAACCAATAATACTTACCGTCAATTTTCTGCCAGTAATATTTCATCGCACCATCATTTTCTTTTCCAAGATAGTACCATTTGCCATAAACCTGCTGCCAGCCGGTTTTCATTGCTCCATCTCTTCCGAGCCAATAATATTTACCATAAATATTCTGCCAGTAAGTTCTCATAGAACCATCTGCGCCAAGGAAATAGTATTTTCCATCTACCTGTGTCCAGTAGGTAGCCATGATTCCGTTTGATTTCAGATAGTAATATTTACCACTTGTCAAAATCCAGGTACCTGCCGCATATGTTCCATCAGCCTGTTTCCATTTCCAGCCATCAGCTGTCTTTTCCCAGCCCGGTTTATAATTGGAAGTACATTTTCCGTCTGCTCCAAAGACATAAGTCACTCCATTTATGACTTTCTGACCATTTTTAAAAATCTCTCCATTTTCTTCCAGAAAATAAGTTACTCCATTTTCAATATCTGTACGGAGTCCTGTTTTAGAAGCATCTTTCTTTCCTTCTGCATTAAAAAAATAATAATACTCTGTTCCGGTTTCACTTCTATATTTTTTCCATGCGTTGGATGCAAATTGACCCTTTGCATTTAAATAATAACTGTCTTTTCCAATCTGATAAACATCTTCACTTAAAACAACCGGTGTTACATCAGTTTCAGCCTCATATTTTACCCAGATACTTTTTTCTACTTCAAACACCCATTTTTCTGTCAGCGTGTCTGCATTTGTAAGATTTTCATAATAACGATAAATTATCTGTTTTGCTTTATTGGATGCATCCACTACAGTTTCTAACGTCCAGTGTTCATCAATTTTTTCACCTTTTAATTCATTATTTTTCAGTACAGTAATTGTATCCGTCGGCTGTCGTTCTTCCAGTCCCTCCTGTGAAGGTTCTTCTGTCTTCGCCTCATCCGCCGGAGTCTCATTCGGCTCTTCTTTCATATCCTCAGACGGAGCCTCAGCTTCTGCATCCGGAGTTTCTTTCACATCCGGAGTTTCTTTCACATCCGGAGTTTCTTTCACATCTGGAGTTTCTTTCACATCCGGAGTTTCTTCTCCTGTCTCTTGCTCTCCAACTTCCTGCTGTCCGCCATCCGGTTGTCCCTCTAAAAGAGTTTGTGAACTTTCCTGACTCTGTACCGCTCCTTCTGATACAGTCGCTGCACTTACCGGCAATACCGTTGTCATAGTAACGGCCACGGTAAGCATCAAGGATAACAGTTTCATTCTTCTTTTTTTCATACCTATCCCTCGCTTCCTGGTATCTCCTGATTTTTACTTATTTTACCATTTTTGACCTGTTTTTACAACAAACAGAATGTAAAACAATATTAAGTTTTCTTTACAGAAATGATAAAATTCTCTCCATAACAAACACAGCTATGCAAGAGAAACACGCTACTGTTACAAGACTTTTTTCTTTCAGGGCGAAAATCACTGCAACTACCAGCCCTGCAAACGCTGAAATTGGAGAATCTGTCGCATACAAAATTGCCGGAAACGTCATAGCGGTCAGACAGGCATAAGGTACATAATATAAAAACGAACGGATATAAACATTTGTAATTTTTTTCTGAAATAATGTGAGCGGAAGCATACGAATCAGATACGTTACTCCTGCCATCACAAAAATATAAGCATAAATCATGATTCTTCCTCCCTAATCGGAAACAGGACTGCGCCCATTCCAGCTGCTAATAACGTACAGATAATAATTTTAAACCCATCTGAAATCTTACAAAGCAGAGGCAGATAATAAAATCCTGTACTTAAAATCAATGCGGTAATTACAACAATACATACATTTTTCTCTTTTTTAGCCGGAGGAATAACAATCGCCACAAACATTCCGTATAAAGCAACACCCAATGCACTTCTGATAAATTCCGGCATAATTGTACTTGCCACCGCACCTCCAAGCGTTCCGGATACCCAGCCAACCACCGGAAGGAAAATCAATCCATACATGTACCACTGACCCACTTTTCCTTTTTTAGAACTTGCCACCGCAAAAATTTCATCCGTGATACCATAAGCAATCGCCAGTCTGTGTCCGGTATGAACACTTCGTGCAAATTTCTGTGAAAGTGACAGTGACATCAACGCATAACGCATATTAATGACAAGCTGGGTTAGTGCCATTTCCACCAGAGAAGACCCTGCCAGAATGACATTAAGTCCTGCAAACTGTCCTGCCGATGTCAGATTCAACAATGAAATCAATACTGCATGAAATGGTTTCATTCCATGATTCACTGCCAGCATGCCAAATGTAAAACTGACAGAAAAATACCCAAGTGCAATCGGAATTCCATCTTTTAAGCCTTGTTTTATATTATTCTGCATGTTTATCCCCCATTTTGTATTTTTTCTTTTTTACCATAATTACAGCACAATGCTGGGGTCAAAATTTTTGCCCCAGCACTTTTGTATTTCTATTCTTATTTTTCTTTATAAGTTTCTGTCACCGTGTATCCACATGCCTTTATGGCGTGTGGTGGTTCACTCCTGAAGTGAATGCTCCAGCAAATCAACCAAATGTTCCAAAGCGGTCTGTTCGTCCTCTCCCTCACATACCAGTTCAATGACCTCTCCACCTCTTACGCAGGCGCCAAGTACGCTCAGCACACTCTTTGCATTTGCTGTCACGTCTTTATAATGAAAGGTAATCAGACACTTATATTTCATTGCCTCATTACAAAGCTTTCCTGCCGGTCTTAAGTGCAGACCAATCAAATTATTTACTTTTACTTTCTGGCTTACCATGTTTCTCACTCCCTGCTTCTGTTATTGTAAATCTGCGTTCAAAGTCCACTATCCCGTCGTAATTTCTGCGGCTTTCACCAGTTTTAATTTTACTTTCACCGTATCCAGAGAGGTATATCCATCCGGAAGTGTAATCTGTACCGGAACTTCATATTCTCCGACACCGTAAGATTTTAAATCAATACTTAACGCAATCTGCGCTTCTTTCAGATTTTCAAGTGCTTCTTCCGTTCCCAGGATTCTTACTGTTATTTTCTCTCTGTCAAAAACCAAATCCGTATCGGATGGCTTATTATTTACTGTGATACTGTTTACCGGAATTTCATACTCTTTACTATTTAACGGAAGAATCTTCACTGTCACAAGGGCTGTCTCACTGATATCTGTCGCAAGTTCAATATCTTCCGGAAGCAAATCTTCGAGATTTACTTTTACTTCATAATCCGAAGATTTTCCACTGATATTAACCAGTGATGCTGGAATTACCAGTTTATCTCCATCCTCTTCAAACTGTTTTAAGGCTTCCTGCGTTCCTGCAATACTGATGGTATTCGGCGTAGAAGAAACCTGGAATACATAATATCCCGCTTTTACCGTCCCGGAATATTTCACTTCCACCGGAACATCCTGTTTCACTTTCCATAATTCAACATTTACATCTATTGTTGTAGACTGTATATCAAACTTCAGATACGACATCTGCTTTTCAGAAAGTTCTTCGAGGTTTTTGTCATAAACTTTAATCTCAGACTGTCTGGTATCATCCTTTGACATTCCACTGACATCTACCTGAGCCACGACATTTCCAATCTTATTCATAATCGATTCTGGTCCGATGATTGTCACACGGTCTGGATTTGTTTCCGTTTTTCCGACTTCATATCCTTTTTCCGGTTTCGTATCGCCTGTATTCACTGCAATTGTATATTCCTGACTGACTCTGTTTTCAATTGTAATCGGAATATTTCTTGGTCTTGCTTCTATGTTGTGCTCTTCAATACCGGAATAGCTGACATAGACCGGAACCATAATCGGATCAGACTCCAGATCTACAATCTGGGTTAAATCCGCTACCGCTGAAATATTGTCCCTGCTGATTTTTTTCATAATCGAACTTGCACCTGTCACCTTGACATCCACAGTATCTTTCCCATCTTCCATAAGCGCCACTTTATTCATACTTTCAATATAAGATTCGTTTGCAAATGTAACCGGTACATCGGTAATTGTAATTGTCCTTACAGGATCCTCAATATTAACAACGAGAAGCCAAATAAATATGGCAATAAACAGTGAAAGAATTCTAAGAGTAAATTTATTCATCAGATTTTTTCTCATTCTTTCCCCATCCCTTCCATATTATTTTTTTCCGTTTTGCATTCTCCGGTGTCGCATTCTGCTCTTTCTTCATACGTTCTTTTAACTCATCCTTTGTCAATGCAACATCCAGTTTGCCCTGTTTTGCAACTGATACATTTCCGGTCTCTTCTGATACAATAATTGTAAAAGAATCGCTGACCTCACTGATTCCGACTCCTGCACGATGTCTTGTTCCAAGATTCTTATTCAGTGCCATGTTATCAGAAAGAGGGAGATAACAGGTCGCTGCCACAATTCTGTCTCCCCGAATGACAATTGCTCCGTCGTGAAGCGGTGTATTATGTTCAAAAATATTAATCAAAAGCTGACTGCTTACTAAAGAATCCAGATAAATTCCGGTTCTCGCATATTCATTTAAAATGGTTTCTTCTTCTATTACAATCAAAGCTCCTGTTTTGACTGCTCCCATTTCAAAACTTGCACGAACAATTTCGTTAATTGTTTTATCAGAAAAATATCCGTCTTCTTCTTTGTTTCCTGAATCAAATGGAATGATACTGCTTACGATTTTTTTATGTCCCAGTTCTTCAAGTGCCTTTCTAAGCTCTGGCTGAAAAATAATCAATACGGCCGTAATTGCATATCCTGCCATGTTGGTAACCAGCCATAAAATTGTATTCATCTTCAATAAAAATGCAATGAAAATAAATGCAAGCACAATTAAGATTCCTTTTAAAAGCGAATATGCTCTGGTATTACGAATCCATAACATAAACTCATATACAAAGAAAGCAATCAACAGAATTTCAACAATATCACTCCACGTAAAATACGGTAATCGGATACCTGTTAAGTAACTTGTTACGGATAATAAAAAATCTCCCACAGTCTCACCCCCTTATAGTTCTTTTCTCTAATCTGAAATTTTTATAAGTTTTTTAAAGACTCCTCTAATTGTTTTTCAAAGTCAAAATCTTCTTCTGCCACACGTTCTACCGGAACTGCCTCCGATTCTTCCTGTGCTGTGTTCTGTTTCGCTGAAAAATCCTGTGTATGTGCTTTTTCGGTCTGACTCAGATTTTCTTCCGGAATTGGTTTTATTTCCTGATGCTGACTTTCCTGCTGATACGCTTTTGTTTCTTTATTTTGTCTGACTTCATCCAGCCTTACTTCTTCCACCACTTTAGAATTCGATGTAAATTTCTTTACACTTTTTTTGCTTTCGGAAACCAGTGCTTTTGGAACCGCTTTTACATAATAGATATATTCATCGTCTTCAAACTGAGTCAGTTCTGTTCTTGAATAATCTACACCCAGTTCAAAGAATTCAATAACAAATCCAATAATAATTGCAGCTACACCAGATAAAATAATCCCTGCAAGTTCTGTGCTGACGCTCATGAACATGCTTCCAAATACCATGATAACGATATAAACAACTGCACCTGTCACAATTGCAATTCTCCATGCATAGTCAAAAGACGCTCTGCTAATGACACTTACAATCACAACAACTGCTGCAAAAACTACAACTGTCAGCCACATTTCTTCATTTTTTAAGACACCGTCTAATAAAAGCTGTAATTTCTGCAGTGGCTCCGTTTCGTTTCCCTGAAGTACCGTTGCTCTGTCTTTTACCAGTTTCATAAAGAAATATAATATTACCCCACATCCGGATGGTACTGCGCTTGATGCTCCTCTTAAAATGCCACAGCCTACCGGTACTGCTGCCGGAATATGCAGGGTAAAAGAAATCGGTGTAAGAATCAATGCGACATTATCTTCTGAAGTAAAACGAAGAAATAAAATCATTAATAAAATCAGTAAGACTGCTGCAAATCCTGCCGTCTCAATTCCAACTGCATAACAATGACCAAGAATCAAGAGACACGCCAATATGGTCATCACATTAATTGAAAACATTGCACAAATCAAAGATAAAATCAAAACAACAAAAATGTTATCGATTTGTCTCATAAATCCTAATAAACCGTTAATCTGTGAAAATACAACAAATGCCAAAAGGAATTTAAATAAAGGCGTAATCCAGAAATCATGCTCTCCATAAAATTCTTTCACTTTTTGTTTCCATAGTAATAGTTTCGTCATGCCTTATGCCTTCCTCCTTTTAGCCGCTTTACCAGCTTTTGTTTCTTCTCTGTCATACATCTTTTTAAGCTGGCTTAATTCCTGATAGTACTCCTCTACCCCCTCCTGTGCCTGTCTGTACTTTACAGAACAATACACATAGGTAATAATACTGTATCCTGCAATCATAACCAGATAAAACAAAATTACTTTCACCCCGAGTGCAACCACGTCTATCTGATTGATATTATCCATCAGATAATCACTTTTGCTTCCGAAATACACCAGAAGCAGCAAACCATAAGCAATTGTAGTAAGAAAAAAATTCTTAATCAAGGAAAGCCCGATATAATCACTTCTATAATACTTACTGATTCTAAGCTGCTTACGACCCTTGCCTGACTCATAGGTGGCCAGCTTTCTCATCTTCTTAATTTTCTGTTCATTTAACATCTAATTTCCCTCTGCTTTCTTAAAGCAAATCTAATCATACGTTTTATATTATACCATACTTAAAGCAGACGAAGCAACCCTTTCTGCGCATACCAAAAGAGACCATTGTTTCTTTGTTACTGTTCTCTTTGTTCTTAGTAACATTTCTCTTTTCAATGGTCTCTTTTATCTGTTCTTTCTTTATTTCTTTTGATTCTTATTGCTGAGTTTCTGTTGTTGTATTACTATCTGTCGTTGTATTATCAGGCGTCTGCTGATTCTGGTTTGCATCCTGATTCTGATTCTGGTTTGCATCCTGGTTCTGATTCTGGTTTGCATCCTGATTCTGATTCTGGTTTGCGTCCTGGTTCTGATTCTGGTTTGCGTCCTGGTTCTGGTTTGCATCCTGATTCTGATTCTGGTTTGCATCCTGCTGCTGTTGTGCCGCCTGCTCTTGTGCCTGCTTCTGTGCCTCTGCTGCTGCCTGCGCCTGTTTTTGTGCTTCCGCCGCCGCTGCTTCTGCCTGCTGTTTTGCTGCTGCCGCCTCCGCTGCCTGACGTTTTGCCTCTGCTGCTGCCGCCTCGTTCGCTTTTCTCTGCGCTTCTGCCGCTGCTGTTTCTTCTTTTGTCTTGATACCACGTTCTTCGTCTTTTGTATCGACTTCTTTTTTCGTCTTGATACTTGTATAAGTCAGATAAGTAATCTCATCTTCCAACTCTAATGTACCCTCTTTCATATCATCAAACGGAAAATCATGAAGAACTGCGGTGGTACCATTTAAGTATGTAATCTGAATATCATATTCAGGTACACTTTCGTCTGTTTCTTCCTCTGTATTACCGTCGTAATCTGCAGAAATCGTCTCCGTTTCTTCTTCTGAATTTTCCTGCTTATAGTCATAGTAAAAATAACGCTTCTCACCTTTGACATAAACATCCTCATCTTCGAGCAGGTTCTCACCAAACTCACTGTTTTCACTTTTCTTAACTGCAAATCCGGTAATACTCTTTCCAGTATTATTTTCCAGTTTTATCTCAACAGTCCCCTTCAGCGGAACTCCGATTTTTTTCAAATCTTCTTTTTCAATTGGTGCAACCGGAGTTTCTTCCCATTCATCCTCTTCTTTTGCTTCACTTTTCTGTGTTTTGGCATCGTCAGTTTCTGACTTTCCACATCCACCAAGAGTCAGAATTCCTGAAAGCAGACATAGTACGATAAACAATGTTTTTTTTCTCATTTTTACTCCTCTTTTCTAAAGCACAGCTCCTGTAAAAGTACTCACTGTGCTGACTTATGAAACAAAATGATTTACCTCCCGATTCTTGCCCCATTATATTCTATGAAAAATTTTTTGTCAATTTCTTTCTGATTATTTTCTAATTATTTCCAATACCGATTGCTATCGTCAGAAAATAGATAACTTCTGCTCTTTGTGCTTCTTTTAAAACCCGACTGACTGCATCAATCGTACTTCCCGTTGTATAAATATCATCGATAATCAGTACATTTTTCCAGTGCGCCTGATTTTTTGCCGGCATAAATGCCCTCTGAAGACTTTTTCTGCGCTCCTGTGGATTTAATTCCTTTAACGGTTTTGTTTTTTCCACTCGTTTTACTGCATCCGTCACAACCGGAAGATTTAATTTTTCTCCCATCGCCCTTGCAATCACCTCTGCCTGGTTATAACCACGTTTTGCCAAACGGGACGGATGCAGCGGCACCGGAATCAGTACCTCAATCCTCCATGCCTGAATTTGTTTTTTTGCATACACTGCCGCATAATGCCCATAAAAAATTCCATACTCTTTTCTCGCATGATATTTTAACTGATAAAGGGACTGCGCCACCGGACTTTGATACCCAAACACCGCAATTCCCTGTTGATAAACATGTTTTTTTCTACTACAGTCATAGCAAAATTCCTGTCGTTCCTCTAAAAGTGGTCTGGAACAGCGGTAACATCGAACTCCTTTTATCGGTTTTAACATTGGGGCGCAGTCTTTACAGATACTGCGCCCCCTTTGTGCTACGATTTCTCCGCACACCGGACACCTCCTTGGATAAAGAATATCTAAAATTCCTGCTGTAATCCGATTTCCTTTAATCTTAAGTCGAGTGTCGTGTAACGGCTTTGTTCCATTTGGTTTTCTTCCATTTCCCAGAATATTTTTTCATCTCCTACTAAAGTCACACATTTTCGTGCTCTGGTCACTGCTGTATATAATAAGTTACGGTTCATTAACATCTTTGGTCCATTCAAAAGCGGAATGACTACTGCCGGATATTCACTACCTTGTGACTTATGTATCGTAATTGCATAAGCAAGTTCAAGTTCATCTAACTGCCTAAATGGATATTCTACAAAACGTCTCTCTTCAAATTCGACCGTCAGCGTCTCCGCAAACAGATTGATTTCCCTGATAATTCCGGTGTCTCCATTAAATACACCTACACCTTTTTCAATACGGATGCCCCCGATTCCACGGATTTCCCACTCTGTCTGATAGTTATTTTTAATCTGCATGACCTTATCGCCTTCACGAAACAGTCCCTGTCTGTGCTCTTTTTCTCTTTTCTGATTATCTGGCGGATTTAAATACTGCTGCAAAACCATATTTAGGCGTTCCACACCTAAAAGCCCTTTTCTCATTGGAGTCAGAACTTGAATTTCATAAGGAGTCGCATTTACAAATTTCGGTAGTTTATTCTGAATCAGCGCTATCAATACACGGATAATCACGTTTGCATCGTAACGTTTTAAAAAGAAAAAGTCCATGCTCTTATTATCGAGTGTAACCGGTATTCCCTTATTGATTTTATGCGCATTAACAACGATATCACTCTGGGAAGCCTGACGGAAAATTTTTGTCAATTCTACCACGGCAAACTGACCGGACAAAATAATATCTTTCAACACGCTCCCTGCGCCCACACTTGGAAGCTGATTGACATCTCCTACCAAAATCAGTCTTGTTCCCGGCATAATCGCCGAAAGCAGAGCATGCATTAAAAAAATATCTACCATCGACATCTCATCAATAATAATCACATCGGCTTCTAATGGATTCTGCGCATTTCTTTCAAAATGAATTCCTTTTTTTGTCTGATTCTCCGGCATACCGGAAAGTTCCAGCAGACGGTGAATGGTTTTTGCCTCATACCCCGTCGTCTCCGCCATTCGCTTTGCCGCCCTTCCCGTCGGCGCAGCTAAAAGAATTTCTTCATTCTGTTGTTCAAAATACCGGATAATCGCATTAATAGTCGTTGTCTTTCCGGTTCCCGGTCCACCTGTTACAACAAGCAGCCCATTTGAGGCTGCCTGCATTACTGCTTGTCTCTGTTTTTCATCCAGCGTAATTTTTTCTGCTGATTCAAGTTCATCTAACTGGAGCTTTAACTTATCCTGATTGATTTCTTCTTTTAAATCCAGTTCTTTTAACATCTGTGCCACATGGAGCTCTACCTGATAAAACTGGCTTGCATACACAATCTGCTCCTGTTCTTCTTCCCCCGGCATAATTTCTTTTATTACAACCTTCCGCTCAATTGCCAAATCCATGATATGTTTTTCCATGTAGGATTCTTCCACACACAAAAGCGCAGATGCCCTTCTTAAAAGAAGCTTCTTTGGAAGATAAACATGACCCTCTGCCGATGCCTGCGTCAGTATGTAAAGAAGTCCGCTTCGGATTCGATAATCTGAATCCGGCAAAATTCCAATTCTTCCTGCAATCTCATCTGCAATCTTAAATCCGATCCCCTCTACATCTTCTGCCATCTGATATGGATTTTCTTTTAAAACATGATACATCTGTGGTCCATACTGCTTGTAAATTTTTCCTCCAAGTGCCAGAGAAATTCCATACTGCTGAAGAAACATCATTGCTTTTCGCATATCTGATTTTTCCACTATCTGATCTGAAATCTCCTGCGCTTTTCTCAAACTGATTCCTTTTACCTCGGCAAGGCGTTCCGGTTCTTCCTCCATAATACGCAGGGTATCTTCTTTAAATCTGCGGACAATTCTTGCTGCCAGTGCCGCTCCAATTCCCTTAACTGCTCCCGAAGCCAAATACCGCTCCATCGCCTGAGAATCCTGTGGAACAATAACTTCATAAGAACTCATTACAAACTGCCGTCCATAGGAGGGATGTTCGGTATAATGCCCGAACGCTTTTATCGTTTCTCCCTCGTTCATATACTGAAAACTGCCGACACAAGTTAATTCTTCATCCTCTGTGACTACCACCATAACCGTATATCCATTATCCTGATTTCGAAAGATAATGTGGTCAACGTATCCTTCTATGGTTTCCTCCATCTGCTTTCCTTTCTTATTTTCCCTCGACTTTACTCATTACATCAAGGTACTGTCCTGTTCCAACAGCCACTACCATTCCAGGGTCTTCTGCAACAACTGTATTAATTCCTGTTTCTTCTTCAATCAATTTTTCGAATCCACCCAAAAGCGCCCCGCCTCCAGTTAAGACAATTCCACGTTCAGCAACATCCGCAGCCAGTTCCGGCGGTGTTTTCTCAAGGACACTGTGAATCACTTCCATAATCTGAGCGATACATTCTGCAAGTGCCTCACGGATTTCTTCGGATGAAATCTCTGCACTTTTTGGAAGTCCGGATACAGTATCTCTGCCCTTTACTTCTATTGTATGTGGAAGAGTTTCCGGATAAACCGTTCCTATCTTTATCTTTGCTGCCTCTGCTGTACGCTCACCAATAATCAGATTATAGTTTTTGCGGACATAACGCATAATTGCCTCATCAAAGTTATCTCCTGCTACTTTTATGGAAGTTGAAACTACCGTTCCTCCCAGCGAAATTACTGCAACGTCTGTTGTTCCTCCTCCGATATCTACAATCATATTTCCAAATGGAATTGTAATATCAATTCCAGCTCCAATCGCCGCTGCAATCGGTTCTTCGATGATTGCAACGTCTCTTGCACCGGCACGATAAGTTGCCTCTTCTACTGCTTTTTTTTCTACTTCTGTGACACTGCTTGGCACACAAATGCTGACTCTTGGTTTTCGAAACGCTCTTTTTCCCATTGCCTTTGAAATAAAGTATTTGAGCATCTTTTCTGTTACTTCATAGTCTGAAATCACGCCCTGACGCATCGGACGTACCGCCATAATGTTCCCCGGTGTTTTTCCAATCATCTGTCTTGCCTCTTCGCCGACTGCACGTATTTTATTTGTATCTTTATCATAGGCAACAACGGATGGCTCTTTTAATATGATTCCTTTTCCTTTTACATATACCAGAATGTTCGCTGTGCCCAAGTCAATTCCAATCTCTGTAGCTCCCATATTTTTACCCCTTTCCTGCCTTTTATTTTCATCTTATTTTAAGATTCTGGCAGACCACAGCCTGACTGCTGTGTGTTTCATTATACCGAACTTACCGAAAAATGAAAAGAGGCAATCATTTCAAATATTTTGACACGTACTGACCTGTATAGGAGACAGGATTCGCTGCAACTTCTTCCGGTGTTCCAAATGCCACCACAGTTCCCCCGTTATCCCCTCCTTCCGGACCAATATCGATAAGATAATCGGCAGTTTTTATGACATCTAAATTATGTTCAATGACAACAACGGTATTTCCTCCTTCACAAAGACGCTGTAAAATTTCGATTAATTTATGCACGTCTGCAAAATGAAGTCCGGTTGTCGGCTCATCTAAGATATAAATCGTCTTTCCGGTGCTTCTTTTACTTAACTCAGAAGCCAGCTTGATTCTCTGTGCTTCACCTCCGGAAAGCTCCGTAGAAGGCTGTCCTAAGCGGATATAAGAAAGTCCTACATCATAAAGGGTCTGAATCTTTCTTTTGATAGACGGTACATGTTCAAAAAATTCCAGTGCTTCTTCCACCGTCATATTTAACACATCATAAATGCTTTTTCCCTTGTATTTGACTTCCAAAGTCTCACGATTGTAACGTTTCCCATGACACACTTCGCAAGGCACATAAACATCCGGAAGAAAATGCATCTCAATTTTTAAGATTCCATCTCCACTACATGCCTCACAGCGTCCACCTTTTACATTAAAACTGAAACGACCTTTCTTATAACCTCTCGCTTTTGCATCCGCAGTTGCCGCAAATAAATCACGAATCTGGTCAAATACTCCTGTATACGTTGCAGGATTTGACCTTGGAGTTCGTCCGATTGGGGACTGGTCAATCGCAATGACCTTATCAAGTTGTTCCACTCCTTCGATGCATTTATGTTTTCCTGACACTACTCTTGCACGATTTAATTTTTTTGCAAGACTCTTATACAAAATTTCATTGACAAGCGAACTCTTTCCAGAACCTGATACTCCGGTTACACAGGTCATAACCCCCAATGGGAAATTGACATCTATATTTTTTAAATTATTTTCCTCTGCGCCTCTTACAGTCAAAAATCCCGTCGGCTGTTTTCTCTCCTTTGGAACCGGAATCTTTAATTCACCACTCAAATATTTTCCAGTAATTGATTCCGGACACTGCATAATTTCTTCGGCGGTTCCAATTGCAACCAGCTCTCCTCCATGTTCTCCTGCACCAGGTCCAATATCAACAATGCAGTCGGCTTCCCTCATCGTATCTTCATCATGTTCGACCACAATCAGCGTATTTCCTAAATCTCTCAAATGCTTCAAAGCGGATAACAGCCTGTCATTATCTCTCTGGTGCAGTCCAATACTCGGTTCATCCAGGATATAGGCAACCCCGACAAGCCCCGAACCAATCTGGGTTGCCAGACGAATTCTCTGTGCCTCTCCTCCGGAAAGTGTTCCGGTCGCTCTTGAAAGCGTCAGATATTCTAAACCTACACTCACAAGAAAACCAACCCTTGCACGAATTTCTTTTAACACCTGATTTCCGACTAACTGCTGTGTCTCTGTAAGCTTTAAATTTCCCAAAAATTCCTGAAGATTACGAATCGAAAGTGCCGTTACCTCGGAAATATTTTTCTCTCCGACTGTTACGGCAAGCGCTTCTTTTTTCAGACGCTGACCTTTACAGGTTTTACACGGTGTAATCTGCATGAAACTTTCGTACTCCTGTTTGGAGCTCTCTGAACCGGTTTCTCTATAACGACGCTCCACGTTTTTGATAAGCCCCTCAAAAGCAACATCATAAACACCTTCTCCACGCTGTCCTTTATAATAAACTTTTACTTTCTTTCCACCGGTTCCATTGATAATCACGTCTTTAATTTCATCCGAATAATCCTGAAACGGAGTTTCCAAATCAAAATGATATTCCTCGGCAAGTGCATCTAAAATTGCACGGGTAAAACTGCCCTTATCCGTACAGGACTGCCATCCAAGCACAACGATTGCACCCTCGGCAATACTTAAACTCTGATCCGGAATCATTAAATCCACGTCAAATTCCATCTTATATCCAAGACCTAAACAGTCCGGACACGCTCCAAACGGATTATTAAATGAAAAGCTTCTCGGTTCAATCTCATCAATGCTGATTCCACAGTCCGGGCAGGAAAAGCTCTGACTGAAATTAATTACGTTTCCATCCATGGTATCCACCATCATCAGTCCATCTGCAAGATGAAGCACATTTTCAATAGAATCGGTCAGACGCTTTTCGATTCCCTCTTTTACAATCAGACGATCCACAACAATCTCAATATTATGCTTAATATTTTTATCTAATTTGATTTCTTCATTTAATTCATAAAGATTCCCGTCAATCAGCACACGGACATAACCGCTCTTTCTTGCCTGTTCCAGCAGTTTGGCATGTGTTCCCTTCCGGCCTCTTACGACTGGAGCAAGCAGTTGGAATTTCGTCCGCTCGGGCAGTGCCATAATCTGGTCTACCATCTGGTCTACAGTCTGCTTTTTGATTTCTTTTTTACACTTCGGACAGTGTGGGATTCCCACTCGTGCATACAGCAGACGAAAATAATCATAAATTTCGGTTACTGTTCCAACGGTAGAACGGGGATTTCGATTCGTTGACTTTTGATCAATGGAAATCGCCGGAGACAGTCCTTCAATACTCTCCACATCCGGCTTTTCCATCTGTCCTAAAAACTGTCTTGCATAAGAAGAAAGCGACTCCATATATCTGCGCTGTCCTTCCGCATAAATCGTATCAAACGCCAGAGAACTCTTTCCTGAACCACTTAAGCCGGTCAGCACAACAAATTCATTTCTTGGAATGTCTACACTTAAATTTTTTAAATTATTTTCATTTGCTCCACGTATCTTAATAAATTTATGTTCCTGATTTCTCAATGTATTTTTCCTCATTTCCTTCTTGCGATCTGATTAACTTCAACAGTATCATTATAGCACAGGGATTTTTTATTTGCAAACATTTGTTCGTATCATTTTCAAGACACGTTTTTATACTTTTAACACTCTCCTTATAACTTTGTAAAAGAAAAAAACAGCCTGTATTAGACTGTCCTTTTCTTATAATTTTTATCCTGACTTAAGTGGTTAACCTACTGTTTCCATATATACTTTTTTCGATTCGGTCTTTGATTTTCTGCCGGCAGATGCCATATACATCATAATATCACGTCTTGTGACAATTCCGATAAAATTCTTCTGGTCATCTATAACCGGAACAAAATTCTGGCGAAGTGCTTTATCGAGCAAATCTTCCATATCCGAATCAATCCGAACCGGTGCATAATCCATTCTACGCTCAAAGGAACGAATCGGAACTTCTTCTGCTTTCTTCAAATCAAATGCCCCACGTTCTTTCAGGCCCCATAACAAATCACCTTCTGTGATTGTGCCTACATATTTTCCGTCCACTCCAATCACTGGAATACAGGAATACTTGTGATATTCCATCTTTTCAAGCACCTGTCTTAAACTGTAATTGTCATAAATATAAGCAACATCACTTTTTGGAGTAAGGAAAAATAAAATATTCATAATATAAAGCCTCCCATAAACTTATATGCGCTCTTACCATCTTTCGGAGTTTATTTATGTAGCTCTGTCCCCATTACAAAACATACCTGTCAACTCCTGCGTCTTTTATTTTGCCACAGAAATCCTTATTTTTCCAGATTTTATTTCTAAAACTTTCTTAAATTTTTCTAATATTTCTTAAGATAGCCCGAACAAAAATCAGGCAGTTAAAACAGAAACTCTGATAAAATCTGATTGCTTACCAGTACCCCGTCTTCCGTTAAAAAGATTCGGTCTTTTTTCTCTTTTATCATGCCCTCTTCAATAAATTTCTTTAAGGTCTGTCCATACACATCTTCGAGTTCCCGTCCAAAGGCACGGTGAAATTCTTTTTTCGAAACACCATAAGTTTTGCGAAGTCCCAGAAACATAAACTCTTCAATCTGCTGACGGTTCTCTAAAAATTCCACATCTTTTCGCATCTCTTTTGGCACTGCGGATTTTTCCAGGTATTCGCTCATCTCTCTGGTATTGTTCATACGCATATTTTGAATCAGAGAGGCTGATCCAAGCCCGATTCCAAGATACTCTCCCCGCTCCCAGTAACGCAGATTATGTTTACATTCTTTCTGCGGTTTCGCATAGTTGGAAATCTCATACTGCATATAGCCGTTTGCTTCTAAGATACGTTTTGTTGTCTGATAAATTGCTCTGCTTTCCTCTTCATTCGGCAGAAGTTCCGGATGTGCATCATATTTTTCATAAAACGGTGTGCCCTCTTCTATGATAAGCTGATACGCAGAAATGTGTTCCGGATTTAATTCCACTGTTTTTTGCAGTTCTTCTTCCCATTCCTCTTTGGTCTGAGAAGGCAAAGAGGACATCAAATCCAGATTAATATTCGTAAATCCGGCTTCTCTTGCCAACTGATAAGCTTCCAGAAGCTGTTCAAAATTGTGAATCCGTCCAAGCACTTTCAAATTCTCATCTTTTACCGACTGCATGCCGATGCTTAAACGATTGATTCCACATGCCTTATAAACTTCAAGTTTTTCTCTGTCAACCGTCCCCGGATTCATCTCTGTTGTAATCTCCGGATGTTTGACAAATTCAAAGATTTCATAAAGTGCATCAAAGATACGTTTTGTCTGTTCCGCTCTTAAGCAGGACGGAGTTCCCCCACCCACAAAAACTGTTGATACTTTGTAATTCCCCGCAAATTTCTTATAGCTTTTTATTTCTTTTATCAGCGCATCTACGTACGCCTCTTTTTCTTCTTCTGTCGCCTCTTTCGATAAAAAATCACAGTAATTGCATTTTTTTACACAAAACGGCACATGAAGATACAGCCCCAAATCCTTCTTCATTTGTTTTACTACCTTCCCACACCCTGACCTATTTTGATCTATTTTTATTACTTTTCTTTATTACTGTCACAATAGCTTAATCTTCGTCTAATTTTAATACACTCATAAATGCTTTCTGTGGAATCTCTACGTTACCAACCTGACGCATTCTCTTCTTTCCTTCTTTCTGCTTTTCAAGCAGTTTTCTCTTTCTGGAAATATCTCCACCATAGCATTTTGCAAGTACATCTTTTCGCATTGCTCTTACGGTTTCACGTGCAATAATCTTACTTCCAATTGCTGCCTGAATCGGAATTTCAAAGAGCTGTCTCGGAATCTCTTCTTTTAATTTCTCACACATCTTTCTGCCGCGCTCATAAGCAGAGCCTTCAAATACAATAAAAGAAAGCGCATCCACTTCTTCTTTGTTGACTAAAATATCCAGCTTAACCAGCTCACTTCTCTCATAGCCAAGCATTTCATAATCAAAAGAAGCATATCCTCTGGAACGAGATTTTAAGGCATCAAAGAAATCATAAATAATTTCGTTCAGTGGAAGATGATATTTTAAAAGTGCACGTGTAGTCTCCATATATTCCATTCCCTGATACTGACCACGACGTTCCTGACATAAATCCATAATCGGTCCAATAAAGTCCGTTGTCACCATAATTTCCGCTTTTACCATCGGCTCTTCCATGTAATCAATTTCAGATGGATCCGGAAGATTGGACGGATTCGTTAATTCCATCATTTCTCCATTTGTTTTATAGACACGGTAAACAACACCCGGTGCAGTCGTAACCAAATCAAGATTGTACTCTCTCTCCAGACGTTCCTGAATAATTTCAAGATGTAAAAGCCCTAAAAATCCGCAGCGGAAACCAAATCCTAATGCAATTGAAGTTTCCGGTTCAAACTGAAGGGAGGCATCATTTAACTGCAGTTTTTCAAGTGCATCTCTTAAATCCTGATATTTTGAACCATCTGCAGGATAGACACCACAGTATACCATCGGATTTACTTTTTTGTAACCCGGAAGCGGTGCATTGCATGGACGCTCATCATCTGTGATAGTATCACCCACGCGGGTATCTTTTACATTTTTAATACTTGCTGTGACATAACCAACCATACCTGCGGATAACTCATCGCATGGAATAAACTGTCCTGCTCCAAAATATCCAACTTCTACTACCTCTTCTACGGCTCCGGTTGCCATCATACGAATACGTGTACCTTTCTTTACTGTTCCCTCTTTGATTCGGCAAAATACAATAACACCCTTATAAGAATCATAGACTGAGTCAAAAATCAACGCCTGAAGCGGTGCAGACGCATCCCCTGTCGGTGCCGGAATTTTCGTCACAATCTGCTCTAACACTTCTTCGATATTGAGTCCCATTTTTGCAGAAATCAAAGGTGCATCTTGTGCTTCGATTCCAATGACATCTTCAATTTCATTTTTGACACGTTCCGGTTCTGCACTTGGTAGGTCAATTTTATTGATGACCGGAAATACATCCAAATCGTGGTCCAGTGCAAGATATACATTTGCAAGTGTCTGCGCTTCAATCCCCTGTGCCGCATCGACAACTAAAATTGCACCGTCACAGGCTGCCAGACTTCTTGAAACCTCATAGTTAAAGTCAACATGCCCCGGGGTATCAATCAAGTTAAAAATATACTCTTCTCCGTCATTTGCTTTATATACAATACGAACTGCCTGAGATTTGATTGTAATTCCTCTCTCACGCTCCAACTCCATGTTATCAAGCACCTGTGCCTGCATCTCTCTTGCAGTTAAAAGACCGGTTTTTTCGATAATACGGTCCGCAAGGGTTGATTTTCCATGGTCAATATGTGCGATAATACAAAAATTTCTGATTTTACTTTGTTCGATTCCTGCCATAAATTCGTTCTTTCTCCTCTAAACTGTTTTTCAACTTGAACTTTATTTTAATTTTAAAGTGATTTTTATCTCTTGCTAACGCTCAGTATAGCACGAGATTCCCTGCATGCGCAAGCGTTTCATGCCCCTGTCAGCACTTTGTTCAAAATGTCTGCAAGGGGCTGCATTGCGTTCATTTCTTCTTCTACCGTATTTGTCTGTGCTCCACATTCAACCAGCAAAGCTTTTGGTCTCAAGTGCAGATTATAGCGATATCCTCTTAGATAAATCGTACGAAACCAGTCCGGATAATATTCTTTGGCATACCGCGCAAGCTGAAGCGAAAATGCAAGATTATCCTGAATATAAGGATTCGGCAGATGGGAAAGTTCTCCATTTTGATTCGTCCGGCTTAGACCATTAAAAAACATAATCTTTGCCGTCGGCTTTCCGTTTATTTCCGTCACCAGCCGTTTCGCACCGGTTACTCCATCCCTGTGCAGGTCAATCACCACTTCAATACTTGGATTTTCCTCCAAAATCCGGCTGATGGTCTCCTGTGCATAGTTATAAGCCTTATTTCTGTCTAATTTTCCACCCATAATATCAAATGTGTCTGTCACATGCATGACGTTGTATCCGTATGTATCCCGAAGCAGAGTCGTCAAATACTCTCCCACCCCCACTATCATTGTGGAAGCATCCCCTGGAACAGAATCTGCAAATTCTTCCTGTGAATGACTGTGATAAATCAGAATCTGCGGATTTTCTGCCCCTGCACTCATCCGCAAATCCTTTTCCAAGAGTGTCACTGCATTAAGCTGTTCACTGTTAATGCTGGTTGTCTTATCTATCGTGTAAAAATTGCTGATGACAAAATTAAAATCCTGAAACTGCTCCAATGGAAGGTCCATGACCGGGGCACCTGCTGTCAATGTCCCCTTCTGCCCGTTTTCCGTTCCTGCATTTTCTTCAATCTTTTCTTCCGTATTTTCTTGCGTACTTTCTTCCGTATTTTCTTGCATGTTTTCTTCCACTGCACTTTTTTCCTCACTATCCATTCCTGTACTCTCCTGATTTTTTTCTTTCGGTCCCGCCTCCTGATTTTCCTTTGTCAGATTTTCAACTAAAAATTGTTCATTTTCTTTGATAATCTTCCGGTCGGTTTCCGAATCTGCCCCCGCCTGTTCAGAAATGCTTCGTACATTTATCCCACCTCTTACAAATAACCCACTTAAAATATTGGCACTAAGCGATGCGTCTTTTCCATCCGATTCTAATATCGATGGGAGATAAACCTCGACTGCCTGCTCTTCCAGATTTATTCCCATCCATACAAATGTCTCTTTATCAAAAGAGAACCCCTTCAAACTCAGATATCCTGCAAGAACGATAAAAATCCCCCATAAAACCAGCTTTGTCCTGTTTCCTTCTCTCATTTTGTTCCCCCTATCACCTCCTATCTTTATATGAGACAATCCCTGCGCTTTATGCCTTGTAAAGCGGACATTCGCAATCCGCTTCGCTACTTGCTCATGAACACAGATAAGTTCTGAACCTGCTTTTTAACAAAATACTCGGTTCAAACCCTCTGAAATTGTATAAGACAACCGTTTCATTGTCTCATCCACGTCCTTTGGCGTCACAAACATGCTGTATAACGCCGGTGGAATCATTTCCTCCAGAAATTCTTTCTTTTCTTTTTCTTCTAATGTCTGAAGCAGTTTTTCCATTGAATCCTGTACAATTGTTGCTGCATCCACCACCGTCGGCACTCCGATTCCGATTACCTTTACTCCAAGTGTCTCCTTTGTCAGCCCATTTCTGTGATTTCCTACACCAGAGCCCGGAATGATTCCGGTATCTGTAATCTGGATTGTACGATTTAACCGCTTTGTACTTCTTGCCGCAAGTGCATCAACCGCAATCACGACATCTGGTCTGGTCTCATTTATCACACCTTTTACAATTTCAAGTGTCTCCATTCCAGTCTGCGCCATCACCCCCGGAACGATCCCGCTGACTTGATACATGTTTTGTTCTCCCATTGCCTGTGCACCATATTCTAAAATTATATGGCGGGTCATCTTTAAATTGTCCACCACATCCGGTCCCAGCGCATCGGGTGTGACCTGCCGATTTCCAAGTCCCACCACCAAAACCGTCAATTCTTTTTTCTCCGGTATCAGTTTCTTAACCTGTCTTGCCAGTTCTTCCGAAATTTCTCTGTGATAACCCTCATCCGGTATAGATAGATTCGGTGCTTCCAAAGTCAGATAACTTCCCTGCGGACGCCCCATCGCCCGTGCTCCATTTTCGGTTTCAATTTTTACCAAAGTCGTACGGATATCTTTTTCCTCGTTATACTCTTCTTCAATACAGACGCCCCTGATTTCTACATTATCCTCCTCATATCTTTCTTTTGCTTCCAGTGCCAAATCGGTGTGTATTCTTCCTCGAATCATGCTGTTTTTCTCCCTCTTCATCAGATTTATTTCTATTTTTTGCATTTTCATAGATTTTATGTATTGACATTTTGCAATAAATAAACTAGAATAAAAAAGCATGTGAATACCAAAGTGCCCGTGTCTTCTTTGGTATCAGATAATAAACATACGAATACGAAATATAATAATTTTGGAGGTGTACGGATTTGGCTAATATTAAATCTGCTAAAAAAAGAGTTTTAGTAAACCAGAAAAAAGCTGACAGAAATAAATCTATCAAATCAGCAGTTAAGACTTCTATCAAGAAAGTAGAAGCAGCAGTTGTAGCAAAAGATAAAGAAGCAGCAGTTGCAGCATTAGCAAACGCTATTTCTACAATTGATAAAGCTGCTACAAAAGGTGTTTACCACAAAAACAACGCAGCAAGAAAAGTTTCACGTTTATCTAAAGCTGTTAATACTCTGAACTAATTTTAATAATAAAGATAAACTTAAAAAGAACCAATGGTCAACCGTCATTAACCATTGGTTCTTTTTTATTTTTGATTTTGTTTTTTTTACATGGTTTCGGCAATCGCTTCTGCCAGTTTTTCTACCTGTGCTTCCTGACCGTCTGCGAGTGCGGATTTAATTGTAACCGTATCTTCTATGAGATTCATGCCTTTTAAGCCCGCAAAAATTTCTTTCATCTGTTTTCCGCAGGTCACTGCCCAGGTTCCGTTTTCCATAAATGCTACAGTACGATTCTTTAAGCTGTGTGCTTCAATATCACGGAGTACTTCATCCATCTTAATAAAGATTCCGCCATTGTAAGTTGGAGCGGCAAATACCAGATGGCTGTACTGGAAAGACGCAGCGACTACTTCTGAAGTTTCAGCTACAGAGACGTCAAACATGGTTGTCTTAATCCCTTTATCGCGTAATTTGCATGCAAGAATATTGGCTGCATTTTCTGTATTTCCATATACAGACGCATACGCAATCATAACACCGCTTACTTCCGGTTCATATAAGCTCCATTTCTGATATTTTTCCAGATAAGCGCCGATATTTTCTCTCCATACAAATCCATGAAGAGGACAGATAGTCTTAATTTCTACAGTTGCAGCTTTCTTTAATAAAGCCTGTACCTGAACACCGTATTTTCCTACGATATTGGTATAATATCTGCGTGCTTCATCCAGATAATCACGGAAGAAGTCTACTTCGTCAGCAAATAATGCGCCATTTAATGCGCCAAATGTTCCAAAAGCATCGGCTGAAAACAAAGTTTTGGTTGTCAAATCATACGTAACAATGACTTCCGGCCAGTGAACCATCGGTGCAGCAAGGAAGGTAAACTCATGTTTTCCGGTTTTTAAGGTATCCCCTTCTCCGACTACTTTTATGTTCATCTTAACTGCATCGCCAAAAAACTGACGTAACATTCCTTCTGTTTTCTTACTGCATACCACTTCTGCTTCCGGATATAGCATCAACAGAGTACGGATTGTTGCGGAATGGTCCGGTTCCATGTGCTGTACTACAAGATAATCTAACGTTCTTCCGTTTAATCCATGTTCTACATTTTCGAGAAATGTTTTCTCTACTGCATGGTCAACGGTATCAAATACAACGGTCTTTTCATCTAATAATAAATATGAATTATAGGAAACTCCTCTTGGCACAGAATACACGCCCTCAAACATGGCAAGTCTTCTGTCATCTGCTCCTACCCAGATTAAATCATCTGCTACTTTTCTTGTGCAATACATTTAAGACCTCTCTTTCTCCATCTGTTCTTTGATGTCTCATTTTATCAATTACAGGTCTATTATATGCTTTTTTATTTTCTTTGGCAACTACAGTTTCTGCTGGATTTACGCTTTTTTCACCCATACCATCATTTCATTTTCGCCTCTGTTTGCCCATACATAATATGGAATAAATTTCAAATCAGCCGGAACTTCGGTATCTGGTTCTGCGATGGTATACAGTTCTTCCTCTTCTGGATTTTCTGAATTTTTCTGGCGTAATCCCTCTGTCAGCACTGTTTTTACCGGTTCTCCTGCGATTTTCTCAGCCTTTACTTCACAAACTGCCTTTGGACTTAAACGTACTAAATGTAAATCTGCACCGTTATCTGCTTCTTCCAGACAATACACAATCGGTCCCCTTACAACTGCGATTTTTCCAATATTTTCCCTTACCTTTGGATTCGTCTGAACCAGTCTTACTTCCATTGGGAATTCCACTTCTACTATTTCCGTTCCAGTCCACTGTTTTGTCACATAGAGATAACCGGCTCTTTCTTCTGTTTTGGCGCCTTCTATGCCTTTTACCTGATAATTTTTTGCCCACTGTGGAATTCTAAATGCCAGAGTAAATGGTTTTTCGGTTGCAGGCATTTCTACTTTTACTGTTCCATCCCATGGAAATTCAGATGTCACTTTTATTTCGATCTCCTGTCCATCCAGCTGTTTTTTGATTATTCCACCAATGTACAGATGTACAAATAAAGTATCTTTATTTTCGGTGTATGCATAAGTACTGATAGAACTTAATAATCTTGCAATGTTTGGAGGACAGCAGGCACATCCAAACCATTTCTGACGAACCGGTTTTACATGGAACTTTCTCTCATCTTTGTGGCAGGCTTCCGGAAGCACCTCCAATGGATTGACATAAAAGAAGCTCTTTCCATCTAATGCCATTCCACTTAAAACTCCATTATATAATGCACGTTCCATTACGTCAGCGTATTTTGCATCCGGTGTCATCTCCAACATTCTTCTTGCCATAAAGACCAAACCGATGGATGCACAGGTTTCTGCATAAGCGGTATCATTAGGTAAATCATAATTAAAGGAAAATGCTTCTCCAATATGGGTTGCACCGATTCCTCCGGTAATATACATTTTCTTTCTTGTCATATTGTTCCAGAGCACTTCACACGCTTTTAACAGACTTTCATCTTCTGTCAGTCTTGCCACATCTGCCATTCCACTGTAAAGATAAACTGCACGTACGGAATGTCCGACTGCTTCGTCCTGTTCACGAACCGGCTTGTGTGCCTGATTATATTCATAGCGCAATCCGTCTGGTTTCTTTTTCACTTCTTCCGGATGTTCATTGTCGTAATAATATGGTCTTGTTCCTCTCTCATCAATAAAGAAACGTGCCAGATTCAAGTATTTATCTTCGCCAGTTGTCTCATAAAGACGAACCAGTGCCATCTCTGCAATTTCATGTCCCGGATAACCTTTACATTTTCCTTCTTCTTTTCCAAAGCAGGAATCTACATAATCTGCATAACGCTTTGCTGCGTTTAATAATTTGTCTTTTCCAGTTGCATCATAGTAGGCAACTGCTCCCTCTAAGAGATGTCCTAGACAATATAATTCATGATTGTCTTTTAAATTTGTAAAAATCTTATCTTTTCCATTTAAGATATAATAAGTGTCCAGATAGCCATTTTCCTGCTGTGCTTTGCAGACAATATCAATCGCACCATCTGCAATCGCCTCTAATTTTTCATCCGGATGCTGGCTTAAAGAATATCCAACTGCTTCAATCCATTTATAAAAATCACTGTCTTGAAATACAAATCCGTAGAACTTGTCTTCGAGATGCCCAGGGTCTTCCGGAAGCGTCTCAAATCCACGAAATGTATAAACCGGCTCTTTAAATTCTGCTCCTTTCTCTCTTCTTTCCTTATTCTGTCTGCCTGCCGCTTCAAAATTATGCATACAGAAGCTTGGTGCAGCACCCTCTATCTCATCATTTAAAGCTCTCCACTGATACGGTATTACTTCTGTTCTTACTAATTCCATCTCTTTTTTCCAGAACGTATCTGTAATCTGTACGTTTTTTAAAGAAAGTGGTCTGCTGAATTTTGTCTTGTCCATGTAAATTTCCTCCCAAATCATTTTGATGTACTCTTGGAATCTTTCCCAAAAAGATTTCTTGTTTTTTATTATCTTTATTCTAGCAGTTTGAGCCTGCAGAATCCATTGCCAATTCGGAAATTTACATGTATAATTTGGAAAGATATGAACCTTCAAATTTTAATTATTCTGTATTAATTCTGTTTCAAAGGAGGATTTTTTTATGCTGAATTTAGAAGAAATGGCTGACCGCCGGATAACCGGTGCAAACTATATCACTTCCGTAAACGGAATGGTTCACCCAAACCGGATTATGGATGTGCACGATTTTTTATATATTTTAGATGGAGAATGGGAAATCTTTGAAGAAAACAAGGCTTATCATTTATCAAAAGATGATTTGTTAATTTTGTCTGCCGGACGCCATCACTATGGACGGATTCCCTGCAATGCCGGCAATCGTCACATGTACCTGCACGTCCTTCCTACCGCTTTGGAATCTGACAGCAAACACGGTCTTAATTCTAAAAAGCAGAGTTTTTCATCCACAAAAAACAGCATGGAAAAAATGGAATCCTCTTCTACTTTTCCATGCCATACCTTATTGCACTGTAAAGAACGGATTCTAATCCGCACTTATTTTCAAAATATTATTCGTGCCTACTGGTCGAAAAGCCCCCAGAAAGAACATCGAATTTCTTTATTATTTAATCTTATGCTCTGCGAAATTCATGAATTAAATGATAACATCTGCTCCAATCATAAAACCGATTCCCTTTTGGAAGAGGTTACGCAGAAACTTCAATCCAATCCTCAGGTTTTTTATACCGCTTCCGAAATTGCAGACAGCTATTATATCTGTGCCCGTACCTTAAATAACCATTTTTTTAAAAATTACGGAAAAACCTTTTATGCTTATCAAATGGAGACAAAGCTTGAAATGGTACGCGATTTTCTGATTCATCAACCAGACGCAAAACTTCACGAGGCTGCACTGAACTTCGGATTTTATGATGAATTTCACTTAAGCAAAGCCTTCAAAAAGCAGTATGGAGTCTCTCCCTCTAAATTCCGTGCTTCTTTTTAGTTTCAGTTTTCTTTGATAAGTGTCAAAAGCTCCTCACAGACTTTTGGTGTTCCGGTAACAATATCCGCAGCAATCACCGGTCTTATTTCCATACCATTAAAATCTGCTATTTTTCCGCCTGCTTCTTCAATGATTATCCAGCCTGCTGCAAAATCCCATAATTTCAGATTGCGCTCAAAAAATGCATCGCTGCGTCCGCAGGCAATCCATGCAAGGTCTAAGGCAGCCGAACCACTTCGTCTGATGTCCTGACTTTTACAGAATACCTTTTTAATCAGTTCAAAATTTTCATCTGCCAGTTCTTTTTTATATGGAGATGTTCCAACATTTACAATACTCTCAGAAAGAGAACCAGCCTCACTGACAGAAATTCTTTCTGTGCCAAGAAATGCCCCTTTTCCTTTCTGCGCCCAGAATAATTCCTTTGTATATGGCTGATAAATAATTCCAAGAACCGGTTTTCCTGCCTCAAACAACGCCAGAGAAATTGCACTGGAACGATAATCATGAATCAGATTTGTCGTTCCGTCAACCGGGTCAAGCACCCACATTTTTCCGTAGAAATCTACCTCTTTCTGGCTGTCTTCTTCTCCAAGAAACTGAATGTCCGGATACTGAACCAGAAGTTCCGCCTGGATAAACTGCTGAATATCCTTATCTGCCTCAGTTACGAAATCAGCCGGACCTTTCACAGAGATATCTCCAATCAAATCTCTTTGTGATAAAATTCCTGCTGCATCTTTCACAATTTTAATAATATTTTGTATTTCTATTTCCATTTCTTTTTCCTCTTTATCTTTTCCAAGGTATTTCTAACCTTTATTAGAACTGCATGGGAGCAGAACGATTCCTTATAAACTTTCCAGACTTGCAAAAAACAGTTCATAGAAATCATCTTCACCCTCCAGCATTGGAGAATTTTCTCCTCCACCATTTGTACTTCTTCTCATGGCTGCGTAAAATTCTTCTCCGGCGCTGATTAAATCCATATCATAGATTTCGTATCCCAATTCTCTGCAAGTTTTACAAAATGCGGAAACTGGATTTTTCTCATTTCTTGTATCAAATAATTTCTGCCGAAGTGACATATCCACCTTTGCCTTTTTTAACAGTTCTTCCAGCATTTCTTCTGTTTGCATGCTCGTTTTCCCTCTTTTCTCTTGTGCTGCATGAATGAAACAGCTTTACTAAACAATCTCATCCAAGAAAATCCTATTGATACAACAGATTTCTGCTTTTATAGTCTCACTTATGTTTTCTGGTATTTTATATCCCAATAACCACGATGTCAGTTCTGAAATTTCAAGTTCTATGGTTCGTTCTTTTTGTAAATTTTTCTCCTGTTGCTCATCTGACTCTTTTTTCCAAAAAACTTTTCCATCGAATACTTCAACAAAAGACTCCTTGTGATTGACATGCCAAATCCAAATTCCATCATTCTTTTCAAGCAGTTTATCTCTTACCTTTAACTGATAAAGCACTTCCTGCTCTGCTACATTATCTTTCAGGCAAATATATTTCAAAAACTCTGGAAGGTTCACGATTCTTACCATAATTGCAGGTTCTTGTTTTATCTTTTTGCAGTCATCAGCATTGGCATAAAGCAGACGCTGTTCTTTTTTCTCCATTCCCCACTCTGCCCTTAATGCCTTTATCTGATGTGGATTTTCCGGTGCTTTTAATGCTTCTAACCTTCCATTTTCGCTTTTTAATTCTTTCAGCAGAACTTTCACATAATCCTCATCCCGCCATGTAAACACATCATACCGTGCATTTAACCACTCATTCATCCAGTCTGCGATTTCCTTTGCCGACTCTTCTGTCACGTCCTGTTCCAGCCAGTCTTTTGATTTTAATTCCCACACCGGCTGGTCAAATACATACACAAAATCAAACGGCTCATAAATACGACGATCTGCCGGCATCAGAAAGCAAAACGGCATATCCTCCTGATACATATCCAAAAATGCCTGTTTTAGGAGACTTCGCATATATCCCTGACCTCTGTTTTCTATTTTCGTCGCAACACCGACCAGATAATCACAGATTACTTTTTGATTTTTAATATTCAACTGATAGGGATTTCGATGAATCATAGACAAAATTTGTCCGTCTTTTTCTGCCACGAGTATCCGATTTGTCTTTACTTTCTCTGTAAAATAATATTCCCGAAAGGAATCACTGTCCTCGAAAAATGCTTCACTCCAGAGCCCTTCACAGGCTCTTTTTTCCTCGTTGCTTAAATATCTATTCTTCATATCAAATCAACACTCCGATTTACCAAATCTGTTCTACCTGATATTTTCTTGCATAGTCAATTGGATTATAAGAAAGTTTTGCTTTTCTTAATCCCTCTAAGCCTAAATCGTCCTCACGGTTAATTAAAACAGCCTCCGGAAACTCTTCAATCAAAAACTGCTGATTAATAAACTGATACAATCCTCTGATTTCCGGATTTGCCTTTTCAATATGAATCACCGCCATCTGTTCCAACGGATTGTAGCTTCCAATCGTAAAGGCTTCTAAATGACCATCAATATAAACTCCGCTCATTCTGACATTCAGAAGCGAACAATTCTTTAAAATCTCATGGATTCCACGCACTTCATAATCCAGATGCTCTTCTACCTCTTCGCCCTTTTCTTCTCTCCAGCGATCCAAAAACTTCCAGACATCACCTCTGTCCGAGCAACACAAACGGCGGTACTCATATCTGCCCTCATATTCTCGTTTAAAGGCATTTAAATGGTTTTTCTTTTTATGCAGTTTTTTTCCAGACAAGGTACGCATTGCATTTCCATCATACAGATAGTCTTTTAAATCCACCTGTTCTGTAATCTTAAATTTATCCGGCATATTTTTTAAACCTAACTGTTCTACGGCTTCTTCATCTGCCAGATTAATATACAGTGGTGCCTTTAATTCTGTATTAAAATATTCCACCAATTTCCAAAAATAATATTCTAAATCTTCTTCACTACAAATCGGCATTGCAGAACCTGTTTTTCCATCTAAATCCATCAGCCATAAAATTGCCTTATTATCGCTGACGGCATATCTTACATTATAATACTCTCTCCAGATAAAACTGTCTAAAAACACACTGTCACAGGTTTTATTCGGTCGTTTACAGAAAAACGGATTTAGTTCTTCCAAATCTTCTGCTTCTACCGGTTTAAAGTTTAAATTCATTCGTTTCCTCCAAAATTACTTCCTATCGCTTTTTTAGTTCTGATTTTTTTCTTAGCGGTATTCTCCAAGGAAAAACAGCGCTACTGTCCCGGGACCGGAATGTGCTCCTATCGTTGCACTAATCGGATGAATCATAATGTTTTCAATCCCAAATTTTTCTTTTACCAGTCCTGCCACATACTCGGCATCGGCCTCACAATCTCCATGACTGACAAACACGGTTTCATTTTTATCACAATACCTTCCAATTCGTTCTTCCATCATAGAAACCAACGTCGCAAGAGATTTCTTTCTTCCTCTGACTTTTCCAATTGAAATCAGTTTTCCTTCATTATCTACGTGAAGCATCGGTTTAATATTTGCCAGTGTTCCTAAAACTGCAGTTGCCTTGGAAACTCTTCCGCCTCTGTGTAAATGATTTAAATCATCTACTGTAAATACATGGCACAGATGCAGTCTGTTTTCCAACAGCCAGTCACAGATTTCATCCAGGTTCTTTCCCTTGTCTCTTAATTTTACTGCATAATAGAGCAGTAACCCTTCCCCCATGGATGCAGCTAATGAATCCATTATCTTGATTTGTCTTTCCGGATATTTTTCTTTTAATTCCTCTGCTGCTATACGGGCACTGTTGCATGTCCCTGACAAACCGGAAGAAAAGGCAAGATATAAAATGTCTTTTCCCTCCTGTAAATAAGTCTCAAACATTGCCTCTGCCATTGCCGGATTCATCTGGGAAGTTGTCGGCATTGCTCCTTCTCTCATCTGCCTGTAAAACAGCTTTGTATCAATCGGATTCTTTTTATCATAAACTACTCCGTTCATACTGCACGGAAGACATTCATAACCTACCTCATGCTCATTTAACCATTCAACTGGCATATCTACGGTATTATCTGTCAGAATTACAAAATTATACATAGGCTGTTTCTCCTAACTTTTTTATTTTTTTATTTTACTTCATTTCTTTTACAGTCTCAATCGCTTTTTGAAGCTGAGTGTCCTCACTCTTATCAATACTAACCTGATTTTTTAACTCATCCGGCAAATCCACCTCAATATCCGGATCTAAACCTGTTCCATGGATGCATCTTCCGCTCGGAGTATAATACTTGGAAATAGTCATTTTTACTGCACTTCCATCAGAAAGATTAAAGATTTGCTGAACAATTCCTTTTCCGAATGTGGTCGTTCCTACCAGTTTTGCCACTTTGTAATCCTGAAGCGCACCGGAAAAAATTTCTGCTGCACTTGCACTGTTTCCATTTACGAGTATTACCATCGGCTTGTCAAACTGGTCAGTGCCTGTTGCATTATATTCATTTTTCTTGCCATTTTTGTCTTCGGTATAAACAAGCAGTTCTTCCGGAAGCATCGAATCCAAGACATCACATACAGAAGTTAAAAGTCCGCCCGGATTATCTCTGACATCTACAATCAGACGCTCCATCCCCTGATTATTTAAATCTTCTAAAGCTGTTTCATACTGGCTCGCCGTAGTTTCTGCAAACTGGTTAATCGTAATATAACCGATCTTATTATCCAGCATTTCATGTTCTACCATTGGTGCTTCTACGGTATCAAGCGTTACTTCTACTTCGCGGTAATCGCTTTCGCCTTCTCTTAAAATAGTCAGTGTCACGGTATCTGATTCCGAAGTTTTTATCATTTTTACGACTTCACTGAGTTCTTTGTCTGTGATATCCTCGCCATTGACCTTGACTAACTGATCCTGCGGCTGTAATCCTGCTTCTGCTCCCGGTGCTCCCTCAAAACATTTTACGACGGTCACTGCTCCGGTAGACACATCTTTTTGCATCGTCACACCGATTCCACGATAAACCCCTTCGGTGTCTTCTGTCAGTTCTTTATACTCTTCTGCTGTATAATAAGTAGAATACGGGTCGCCAAGTCCAGCCATCAACCCCTTATAGAGATAAGATTCCAGTTCATCATTGTCAATTTTATCCAGATAATATTTATCAATCAGGCTTTCGATTGCTTTTGCTTTCTGAACCGATTCCTGATTTACCGCATGGTCTTTATTCGACAAGACATAGCGTCCTCCAAATATCCCACCGCCTACCAGTACGGTACACAATACACCGGTCACAAACCCCTTTACTTTGTTTTTTTCCAACTTTTCTGTCTCCTTTCACAAAACAAGGAGATACAGCCAGAATTTTCCTGGCTATACCTCCTTCTAATTTGCCTAAATATCTCTGTTGACACTTTTATTATACTCTTAAATGTTTTCTTACAGAAAGAATACTTCCAAAGAATCCGATTCCAATTCCAAGACCTAACCCGACCGGAAGTAAAATTCTGAATACATGCCATACGTCAAGGAACTGAAGGAAGCCTGTGAGAAGATGGAATTTTGTCATTACATAGTTAATGACCTGATTATAAAGTCCATACAGCACTGCCATCGGAATTACTGCACCGATAATTCCCAGAATAATTCCTTCAATTACAAATGGAACTCTTACAAAGAAATCCGTTGCACCAATCAGCTTCATAATTCCAATCTCTTCCTGTCGTACAGAAATACCCATTGTGATAGTATTGCTGATAAGGAAAAATGCAACCGCAAGTAAAATAAAAATAATTGCTAATGATACATATCCAATCAGTTTATTGAATGTAGACAGGGTTTTTGCAGCCGACTGTGACTGGCTTACCTGACGAACGCCATCCATCTTTTCAATTTCTTTTACTACTTTATCCTGTGATTCTACATTTTTTAAATAAACCTGATAACTCGCTGAATTTGCCAGAGGATTATCCTGGTCACGGAATCCTTCTGCAAGTGTGTCATCACCACCAAGGTATTCATCCCGAAATGCTTCCCATGCCTGGTCTGCAGATACATACTCTGCACGTTCTACTTCCGACATTTTTTTGATTTTAGAACCGATATCATCAATCTGTTCCTGTTTCACACCCTCATCAAAATAAACGACAACTGCTACTCCCTCTTCTGCGGAATGAACCATATAACGGAAGTTCATAACCAGAGAGAGGAAAATTCCAAACAGGAAAATACAGGCTGCCATAGTTGCAATCGATGCCAGGGAAAATCGGATATTTCTCCAGATATTTTTAAATCCCTGTTTCAATATGTATGTCATCGTACTAACTCTCATACTGATATCCACCTTCTTGTTCGTCGCTAATGATGACGCCTTTCTTCATCGTAATTACACGTTTCTTAAATGCATTTACGATTTCTCTGTTATGGGTAACTACAAGAACGGTCGTTCCGCGCTCATTAATTTCCTCAAGCAGTTTCATAATTTCAAAAGAGTTCTTCGGGTCAAGGTTTCCGGTCGGCTCATCGGCAAGCAGAATGTTTGGACGGTTTACAAGTGCTCTTGCAAGTGCCACCCTCTGCTGTTCTCCACCGGAGAGCTGGTCCGGACGAGATTTATATTTCTCTGCAAGACCTACCAAAGTCAATACTTCCGGCACTCGTTTTTTAATCACACGTGTCGGTTTTTCAATTACCCTCTGTGCAAATGCCACGTTTTCATAGACATTTCTGTCTTTGAGCAGACGGAAATCCTGGAATACAACTCCAATTCCCCTGCGGTATTTTGCGACCTTTCCGCGTCTTAACTTATTTAATGCATAGCCATTTACTGTAATTGTTCCGGCTGTCGGATCAAGTTCTTTCAACAGAAGCTTAATCAGGGTAGATTTACCTGAACCGCTGTTTCCTACGATAAAAACAAATTCACCCTCATCTACGTGCAGACTCACATTGTCAAGTGCCGGCTGACCCTTGCTGTATGATTTACTCACGCCATTTAAATCAATCATAAAAATCCTCCTGTTTTCCTGATATCTGACCCCTCTTTAAGATATCAGTAATCAAGTGTTTCCATATACTTCATGTATTTTACTACCATCAACGCAATCTTAAATGTAATTGCATCTTCAAACACCCGCAAATCCAGACCTGTACTCTTTTGCAGTTTATCCAGACGGTAAACCAGGGTATTTCTGTGTATATACAACTGTCTGGAGGTTTCTGAAACATTCAGGCTGTTCTCAAAAAATTTGTTGATTGTAGTCAAAGTTTCTTCGTCAAAATCATCCGGTGATTTGCTGTCGAATATTTCCCGAATGAACATTTTACAAAGTGGAATCGGAAGCTGATAAATCAGACGTCCAATACCAAGTGAACTGTAGGCAATTACTTCTTTTTCACCAAAGAAAATCTTTCCAACATCCAGTGCCATACGTGCTTCTTTGTAGGAACGTGATACTTCTTTTAATTCTTTTACAATCGTACCATAAGCAATGTGGGTATTGCTGTCTTTTTCAACTCCAAGGGTTGTCAGAATTGTATTTGCAATTTTATCCACCTGTGGGTAACTGTCGCTTTCTGAAAGTTCTTTTACAATAATAATACTTTTCTCATCGACTGCTGTGACAAAATCGCCATTCTTTCCTCCGAGAACATTTTTTACGTTCTCTAAAGAACCATAGTCTTTATCCTGGTTGGTTTCCAGAATAAATACAACCCTGCGCTGGTCAACTTCGATGTGTAATTTCTTTGCTCTGTTATGAATATCAACCAAAAGCAGATTATCTAACAACAGGTTTTTAATAAAGTTATCTTTGTTAAAACGCTCTTTATATGCAGTCAGAAGACTCTGAATCTGAAAAACAACCAGTTTTCCAAGTGTATAGACATCCTCCCCTGCACTGTTAATCACCAGTATATATTCTAACTGATGGTCATCATGCACTTTAAAATACTGATATCCTTTAATTACCTGACTGTCTGCTTGTGACTGTGCAAAAGCCAACACTTCATCCTCTGTACATACAGTTTCAGAAAAGGTCGATGCGAGCACTTTCCCTTCTGTATCAGTAATGCACAAATCTGTTCTGGTTATGGAACGAAGTCCATCTAACGTGTTCTGTAATACCTGGTTTGAAATCATGTATATACCCTCTTTCATCATATAGTTTATTCTACGTCATACAGCTTTAACTTTCTTTTTTTGGCTGTTCTGACACGCATTGTTCTTTCCCCAAAAAACAAAAACCTCACTTTATATAGTAATACATAACAGAAAAAAAATAAAGGGAAAATGCAAAATATTACATATTTTTTTCAAAATGTAACATTTTGTTCATATTTTCTCTTTATCATTTTTGCAGTGATGTCTCTTAATTTTTCTCATCCTCATTGAACTGGGAGACTAATTTTTTAAAAGAACTTTTCTCCAGTATTTTTTCCAACCAGCGTTTTTTTACACCGGTTTCTTTCTGGATTTCTGCACGTTCTCCAAGACAGAAAAAAACTCTTGTATTCATTTTTTTTCGATGTTTTTTTACAAAACGCTCGATACTGAAATCTCCGGAACACCCTAAAACCGCCTGTGGTGCAAGTGCATTAATATCATTGATGATCTTATCGCAGTCATCCTCACTGCCATCTTTTAAACTGCCCTTTCCAAGAACCACGATTTCAGGATATTTCTCCTTGACGTAATTAAAAAATGCATTGGCCTCTTCTTCCGTCTCTCCAAGCAGATAAATCTGATTCTGATAACGGGAGAGATACCAGAACAAGGTTGCAAAGAAACTATGCCCAAGCACTTCCTCTTCCATACGCGTGTCATCCATATTTGCAGCCTCTAATACTTCCGGTTCATCCACAACTCCCTTATCCAGACTGTCGATGTATTCCTTAAGTTCCTCATCTTTCTGCGCTGCAAGAAGAATTTTCATGTTAATCACACCGTAAGTTGCCAGAACATCATCCCTGTTCCAGTTTTCGTTAATATTGTCCATTACTTCGTCCACATAGCATTTCTCAACTGAAATACCCAGAACTTGTATTTTTTCACTCATAAAACTTCTCCAGTAATTTTTAGTAACGTGGTTCATCACGTGTTTGTCTTTTTACTATAGCAGAATGGAGTGATTTTTTCAACCCTTGTCCCCTCACAGAGACAGTTCCTGTCTATAAAAAACATTCGTTTTTCTTACACAAATCTTTAATCACTTCACCTGCTATAATCAGACCGGCTACCGATGGAACAAATGCCGTACTTCCCGGAATATTACGTCGTTCCGTACATTTATGTTTTGCTCCGGGAGGGCAGATACAGTTGGTTCTACAGCTGATTGACATATCCTCAATTGGACGGATTGGCTGTTCTTCTGAATAAACGACTTTTAATTTCTTTATACCTCTTTTTTTCAGTTCTCTTCTCATGACTTTTGCAAGCGGGCAGACTTTTGTCTTATAAATATCTGCTACTTTAAATGCACTCGCATCTAATTTATTTCCTGCACCCATACTGCTGATAATCGGAATATTTTTCTCTTTTGCCTTCATGACAAGTTCCAGTTTCGCTGTCACGGTGTCCACTGCATCTACCACATAATCATATTCCTCAAATGGAAATTCATCTGCATTTTCAGGTAGAAAAAAGGTCTTATGAATTCGAACATCCGCCTTTGGATTAATCTCAAGGATTCGCTCTTTCATCACATCTACCTTGTATTTACCCACCGTTTTTCTTGTTGCAATAATCTGTCGGTTTAAGTTGGTCAAACAGACCTTATCATCATCAATCAAGTCAAATGCTCCGACTCCACTTCTAACCAGTGCTTCACAGACATAACCGCCAACACCTCCGACACCAAACACCGCAACTCTGGAATTTTCCAGACGTTCCATTGCCTCTTTTCCCAACAGCAATTCTGTTCTTGAAAATTGATTTAACATTTCTTCACTCCTTATATCATAAAGAGGCGGATGCATCTTTCCTTACATCCGCCTTCATAACCTATTCGTCTAATATGTTGATTTTATAATATCTGTTCCCACTTGTCAAGACATTGGGGACGGAGTTTTGTGGCATTTTAAAGCATAAAACTTTGCTCTAATAATTTACCTGATGGCTTATACTAATTTCTCAATCATTTTAAGAATCCGTCCAGCGCTTTTTCTAATTTCTTCTTCTGAAATTTTTCCCAAATGATAGGCTTCTCTTATGTTTTTATCATCATCCATATTTCCCGGCATAATAATATCATTTCCGGCTGCTACACATTTCCACGGAATACTTCCATCTTCCGGAACCGTCGTATTCCAGTCAGACATTATCACACCTTCAAATCCCCATTCTTCTCTTGCAATTTTTGTACAAAGATCCTTACTATTTGCAGCATGTACTCCATTCACCAGATTATAAGAAGACATCATTGCAACTGGATTACTGTTTTTTACTGCAATTTCAAATCCTCTGAGATAAATCTCACGAAGCGCACGTTCTGAAACATGAACATCTACTCCCATTCTGTTATCTTCCTGGTTATTGCATGCAAAATGTTTAATGGTTACACCACAACTTTTTTTACTCTGCACGCCTTTTGTAACTGCTGCTGTTAAAGTTCCTGCAAGGATTGGGTCTTCTGAATAATATTCAAAGTTTCGACCACATAATGGATTTCTATGTATATTCAATCCTGGTGCAAGCCATAACTGAATGTGGAACTCTTCCATTTCATCTGCAATTTTCTTTCCAAATTCTTCCATAAGTTCAACATTCCATGCCTGTGCAAGCACTGTCCCTACTGGAAATGCCGTACAAAACTGATAATAAGTATCTGCATTTTCATGTTTTTCCTGTTTTACAAGGAATCCATTTTCCAAAGCTCCAAGCACACCAATTCCATAGACCGTATCTGTTTTTCTATCCACTTCATAGCACTGCTGTAGTCGAATCCCCGCCGGACCGTCTGCCATAATTAAAGACGGAATTTTATATTTATCAAATAATGCTTCTGTCGTTTCACCTGCTGTACCTGGAACTTTAATTCCTGCTGCTCCTAAGGTACTTGTTGTTTCTGAAATATTTCCATATAAAAGTGGAATCAGTTCCTCCACCTCATATTTTTCTTCTAGCACATCCCGACAGGCTATACTCTTTTCTTTCTTCGGAACAAATATACATGTTGAAAATTGCTTATCTTCTTGCACCATTTGTCTCTTGTACTGGTTTTCAATTAAATCTGACTGGAATTCTAATTTGTCTGTTTCTTCAAGTTCTACATCGCTTTCTATTTTAATCTGTGCACTCAATTTTGCCGTATCCAAGCAATTTCCAATCCATACTCCATAATTTCCCTCTTCTATCATCCACACATGTTTTTTCTCAACAAAACTCGCAAATGCTTTTTGTTCTACTTTAATTTCCAGATTTTGTGTTTCTCCGGGCTTTAATTCTTTTGTTTTCTGGTACCCGATTAATCTACGTCTCTCTTTTTCGATTTCATTTTGTGGAAGAGAAATATAAAGTTGAACAACCTCTTTTCCAGAATATTCTGTTCCTATATTCTTTACTGTCACAGCTACTACAATTTCATTTTTTTCTGTCTTTATTGAATCAAATTTTGTTTCAAATTCAGTATAAGAAAGCCCATAGCCAAAAGAAAATAATGGTTTCACACCATAGGTATCAAAATATCGGTAACCTACATAGATTCCCTCTTTGTACTCCTCCACATCTAAATTTCCATTTAAATAGCTAAACGTATCTGCACAAGGATAATCCTCGTATCTTCTTGCCCAGGTCGTTGTCAGTTTTCCGCTTGGCGTAACTTTTCCATATAAAATATCAGCAACTGCATTTCCACCTTCCTGGCCTGGCTGTGAGATATTTAAAACTGTCTTAATATTTTCTGTATTTTCTAAAATATCTGTAATTTCAACCGGTCCACCCGCATTTAAAATCAGCACAACAGGAATTTCTTTCTGATTCAGATAAGTTAAATCCTCCTCTTCTCTTTCGCTCAGATAATAATCTCCTTTTACTTTTCTCCTGTCTTTTCCTTCTCCGGAAATACGACTGACCACATAGACTACAACATCGGCACCTTCTATTTCTTTTTCTCCGATTTTTCTGCCCTCCGGAAGTAAAAATGGATTTTCTGCATAAGCATCAAATGGATTATCTACATGCTTTGCTTCTTCTAAAATTCTCTCTTTCCATACCTCTCTTGCCGCTTTATAACGATTTTCATAATCTTCCAGCCAGCCTTCACTTACTATGACCGCTCCTGCTGATTTTAATCCCTGGTAAATCGAAATACTTTCACGATTATTTACATCTCCAGAACCAATTCCACCTTTTATCGTCTTTTTTGCTCCAATTCCAAGCAGAGAAATTTTTATATTTTCTTTTAAAGGTAAAACTCCTTCATTTTTCAGCAGTACAATTCCTTCTCCTGCTGCTTTTCTTGCAAATTTTGCATTCTCAATTTCACGATTACTCATCTCAATATTAAGACTTCCGCTGTGTTTCCAACTACCCATATTAAAATCCCTTTCTTTTTTGATATCAAAAAGAAAGAACAAGAAATATTCCCTTGCTCTTTCTTTAGTTCCATTTATTTTTGCATTAAATTTTATTCTTTTACTCCACCAAGTGTTACACCTGCTATGATATATTTGGAAAGAAGCAGATATACAATAATAATCGGCACAATTGCAACCGTAATCATCATATAAATCTTACCCATATCAAAATTCATATAATCAGCTCCACGCAGTGTTGCTATCAGAATCGGAACTGTCATTTTATTTTTTGACTGGATAATCAATGCCGGTACAAAGTAATTATTCCAGGAACCAACAAAGGTAAAGATTGCCTGAACCGCAATTGCAGGTTTCATGATTGGAAGAACTACCTTATTAAATGTATTGAATTCTCCTGAACCATCAATTCTTGCTGCTTCCACCAAAGATAATGGAAGAGATGACTGAAGGTAACTGTACATGAAATAAAATACAGCCGGTGAAGCAATTGATGGAATGATAAGAGGTACTAAACTGTCATACATCCCCATATTGGTAATTAAACGGAGAAATCCCATTGCTGTAACCTGTGTTGGCATGACCAAAATTGCCATGATAAATGTAAATGCTACTTTTTTTACCTTAAAATCATACGCATAAAGACCATATGCTGTTAAAGAAGAAAAGTATGTACATAAAGCAGCAGAACAACTAGATACCAGTACACTGTTTAAAATTCCACGGAACATCGGGAAACTTCCGTCATTTGCCACATTTTTTAAATTTTTAAGGAAATATTTTCCTGGAAGAGCCGAAAATCCTTTTTGAAGGTCTGCATGTGAACGTGTTGCATTAACAATTAAAACATAGAAGAAGAACAGGCACATAAAAGATAATAGAATCAATACAACATGTGCGAGAATACTTCTTATACGTTTTCCTGTATTTGACTTCATTATCTTGCTTTTCTCCTTTCTTCTTTTGCTTTTTTCTTAGCTGCTTTTTTAGAACCATCTGGGTCATCATCATTTGTCATTCTATATACAATGAAACATAAAATAGCACTGACAATAAACAGATAGACAGACAATGCTCCTGCCATTCCATAGTTTTTACTCTTTAAGTGACTATTTAAGAACATAATCAGAGTCATGGATGTTCTGTCTGGATTACCCTGGCCATTTGTTAAAATCTGAGGAACATCAAACATCTGAAGTCCACCGATAATGGAAGTAATTAATGTATAGGCAAGAATCGGACGAATCAGTGGAAGTGTGATATAGAAAAATCTCTGAATACTATTACATCCATCCAAATCTGAAGCTTCAAATACGTCCATGCTGATTCCCATAACAGCAGCCATCAACATGATTGTTGTATTACCAAACCACATTAAAAAGTTCATAAATCCAATTAAAGACCTCGTTCCCAAAACAGAACCCAAAAAGTCAATCGGTGCTTTTACCCAGCCTAAAGACATTAAAATTGAGTTAATCGGTCCATTTGTTGAAAACATGGTAAAAAATAAAAGTGCAAATGCAGATGCCATAATCAGATTTGGCAGATAAATAACAACCTTAAAAAACTGCTGTCCTCTGATTTTTAATCTTACATCTGTAAACCAGTTTGCAAGAAGAAGTGCAATTACAATCTGAGGAACAAACCCAATCAACCACAAAATTAATGTATTTGCACCATATTTAAACATATCAGAACCAAGAAGGCTGACATAATTCTGAAGTCCTACAAAGTTCGGACCGATTTCTTTAATTCCAGAACGATAATATTCAAAAAAACTGTAACGAACTGTATCTACTAACGGAATCAAAGAAAAGATAAAATAAGCTATAAAAAATGGAAGAATAAAAATATATCCCCATTTTCCATAATTAAGGCTCTTCTTTTTCTTCATAAATTGTTCTTCCTTTCCAATGAACCAGCAGGACAAATCTGCCCTGCCGGATTTAAGCTTTTATTCTGGCCACTGAATTTCTGTAATATCCGGATAACGCTCTTTAATTGCAGTTTCAAAGTTTTCTTTTGCTTTATCAAAAGTTACTTTTCCCTGTAAATAATCGCTAAATGAGTTCTGAATTAATTCTACACAGCCCTGGTCATAAGAAGATAATGGAGCAATCTTAATATTTTCTGCAACTGGTGCAAAATATTTAAATGCGTTCTGACCACCAAGGAATTCCGAAGAATAATTTGCATCATCGTTTGCAGCTTCCTGCATACCTGTTTTTGTATTTGTAAAGTCAGAATAATCTTTTGAAATTGTTAACAGATTATCTTTGTCTCCTGTCAGTGCAAGAATAATATCTTTTGCATGTTGTGGATTATCTGTTCCAGTTGCTGCATGGATATAAGAACCACCCCAGTTATATTCCTGTGGCGGATTTGTTACAGCCCATTGTCCATCTTCGCCATCCCAATTTGGTTTCAGAGTAAAGTCAATTCCCCATGCTGGGAATAAGAAAGCAAATACTTTAGACTGGGAACTCATTGCTTTATTCCAGTCATCATTCCACTGTCCTTTTACAGTTGAATTTAAGTACCCTGCATCCAGCCATTCTTTTGAAGTATTTACCCAATCCATGATTTTCTGGTCTACTTTAATTTTTGTATCTCCAGGAGCAACCCATGATTCATCAATACTGTTTCCATATAACCGAAATGTATCTGCATAAGAAGCAAACGTATAATAGCCTTTTTCTTTTAATTCCTGTGCAGTTATTTTCATAGTATCCCAATCTTTTACTTTTTCAGCAACTGTATCCGGGTCATCTGTTCCAAATACATCTTTTGCAATATCACGACGATAAACTAATAATCCAGGACAGCACTGCCAGGTAGAACCTCTCTGCACTCCATCAGAATCAGATGCGGTTGTTTTTGTAAAATCATACTGGTCCCCTAAATCTTTTTTCGGATCGATTCCCAAGTCTTTAAGAGGCATTGCAACATCTGCATCTTTATCTGTATATTTAAATACATAATCTGTTTCAGATAAGAAAATATCAACTTTGTCATCTGCGCTTGCATCTGCCTGTTTCAAAAGTGCTTCATCCAGTTTCTGCTGATATACACCATCCTGATTTGGATTAATAACCCAGTGAATCTCTGTTCCATCTTTTAACTTTGTAACACTTCCATCTTTTGATGTTGATTCTACTTCCGGATAAACAGATTCAAGTCTCTGACGGAACTCATCATTCCAGGAATAAATGTTAATAACTTTCCCTTCTTCTACATTTGCTGCATCTGAGTTATCACCTGAACTGGCTTTACTTCCACAGCCTGCCAAACTTCCTGCAACCATTAATGTTGCCATAAAAGCTGCAAATACTCTCTTCTTCATTTGAAAATCCTCCTTTTCTTAAGCACTCCTTCATGCTCTCTCTTCGATAATGTTAATATATCATTTTTTGCCAAAACAATATATTATTAATCTTAACAAAACATCAAATTCGTGTCATAATATAAAAAAACATTTCTAAAGGAGGAACAAATTCTTGACCATTTCCAAAGACCTATATTATAACGATTTACATGCTGATGAAAATGAATTTGAAATTTTTCATCGTTCCCCTTCGATTGAATACTCTTTCTATAATGCTGTAAAATCGGGGGATATGGAAACCGTTTTAAAAAATTGTACGGAAGATGCATTTATCAATCTGGACGGAACCGGTGTTTTATCTCATAATTCGGTTACTAATATTAAATACCACTTTGTTATCACGGCTGCCATGCTCACACGCTACTGCATTGATGGTGGTCTGAACCCGGAACAGGCATATCGTCTTAGTGATTTTTACATATTAAAGATGGATTCCTGTACTACAGTTCGTCAGGTTGCTGACCTCCATCATGTTATGGCTAAGGATTTTACTGGAAAAATGATTCTTCAAAAGAAAAGTTCTATTATCTCGAAACCAGCTATGCAATGTGTTAATTATATCTACAGTCATATCAAAGAGCGAATCACCATTCAGGATTTATCCGAACATACAGGATTTTCTGCCAACTATCTTTCCCGTGTATTTAAGCAGAATCTTGGACTTTCTATCAGTGATTATATCCGAGAGCAAAAGATAGAAAAAGCAACCTATCTGTTGCGTTATTCTGATAGACCGATTATTGATATTGCAAATTACCTTTCTTTCTCATCACAAAGTCATTTTATACAGACTTTTGAAAATTATACCGGACTAACGCCAAAAAAATACCGAGATAAATATTACAAATCCATGTGGTAAAAAAACAGCCTTTAAAATCTGCATTTTAAAGGCTGTCTCTTACTCTGTTTTTTTACTCTGTTTCCACAAAAATTTCATGTCTTTCATTTTTAGAAAGTAATTGAATTTTTTTCTTCTCCAAACACACTTTCTTATCTTCAAGTTGTGTCAAACTAATTTCGCCACAACTTGCTGCTGTTATCTTAGATATTTCTTTTTTCTGTGGATTTGAAATGGTTATTTTAAATTTTTTCTCTGCAAATTCCAGTTCCAATACCGCTTTTCCATTTTCATCAAACTGTTCCGGCATTAAAGCTGGTGCAATCACAAGATTTCCCAATTCTCCTTTTACACCAAATACTTCTGTAATCATGGTCAGCATATACCAGCTTGCTGCTCCTGTCAGATATGCATAAAGTCCTCTTCCATCATTATCGAAATATTCTGGAATTCCCGGATACATCTTGCTGACTTCAAAATTCATTGCTGTATTCAAAAGTGTCTGCAATACTTTATATCCTTCTTTTGCATAACCTCTTTTATATAATGCATTTGCATACATCACTACCATATGAGAGAACACCGCACCATTTTCTTTTTCTCCATAAGCAAATCCAAACATTCTTCCAAGGTCGAATTTTTTTTCCTTAAAGTCTGTATTTAAACGATATCCTCCAGCTTTCTCATCAAATAAGTATTTATCTGCGCTCTTACAAATTGCTTCAATCTGCTCATTTTGTGCAGTTCCGCTCATAATTGCAAATACCTGTCCAGTCAGCATCATTCGTATGTTATCTGCATCACAGCATTCTACAAGATTTTTATGATTATCATAGTAGCTGTTAAACCAACCATTTTCTTTTTCTTTTATCCATTCTGTCTCCCGAATATGTTTCATCATCCAGTCTGCTTTTTCTTCCAGATTCTTGCTGATATCTTCCAATTTTACAATAATTGTATTTCCAGATAGACTATGTTCGCATTTTTCTGTGTAACCTTCCAGCAATTCTTGTTTTTTTTCTGGATTTTCATAAAGTTTCTCTCCACTTGAAAACAGACATTCCATTTCTTCTGCAATTTCAATTCTGTTGATTCCACTTATTTTTTCCAAATCTCTGACACATTTTGCAATATCTTTCATATTTCCTGCATAAGCACAGGTAAATGCTACACTTTCACCATTTTCCCATGCCATGTCCAGCGCATCATTCCAGTCTGCACCATGCAGTTTTAATTCGTTATGTTCACCTACATCATAAAACGCACACAGGTTTTGAAGAAGGATATGCTCCAGCATACTTCCAAAATAAATTTCACCAGCTTTTGTCCGCTGGCATTTTCCGCAGTTTACTCCCCATTTTGTATCATGTGCTGTTCCACGTCTGGATTGTAAGTCTTTAAAATAAGTAATCTTTTCAAATAAGATTTCAATATCTCCTGTCTGATCAATATAAAGTTTGGTTGTTCCAAACGGCCAGAACGCATGATCCATCCATACACGGGTAATATTATTTCGGTCTGCAATAAATTCTCCCTGCTTATTTCCTATAATTGTTGCATTTGTTCCATCAATTCTGACACCTCCGTAATTGTCTACAATCATCTGTCTTACAACGGATGGATTCATAATCAACAAAGCCAGACAATCCTGCCATAAATCTCTCCAGCCACGTCCACCTTTTCCATAGTCATGATACGGAAGAAATGAACATCCATAAATTCTTCTTAAAATTGGCTGAAAACTAATCCATTTCAAATAATTGTCTACCTCTAAATCACCTGTTTCAAATGCTACATTTACTTTTTCATTCCAGTGCGCTTTTACCTGCATAAATGTCTGAAGTACCTGCTCTTTTGTTCGACAGGAAGCTGTTATTTCATTAATTTTTTCTTTTTGCTGTGTTACACCTGCTAAAATTATATAACTTACATTCTCACCCGGAGCCAGCTTCTTTTCTGCAAAACGCAAAGCACAGGCTGCTTCTTTTCCTTCTATTTTTACGCCGGCAGACCGTCCCGTTTTTTCAGTTCTGACTGCTTCTGGAATCAGGAAAGAACCACCTTCTCCGATAAACTCTGCTACAGTTGGATAATATTCTTTTGGAGCTATGCCATTCTCGGAAGACCCATATACAAAATAGGTTGTATCATTTTTCTGATGACCTCTTTCATCAAAAGATAATACTGGTGTTACTTCTACTCCATATTCCGTTGTGCAAATTCTATGAAGAAGGGACGTCACATGACGATGGTCTCTAAGATTGTCTGCGCTTCTTCCATAAACAGGAATACTTGTAATCGGAGTAATTTCTATTATTTCATCAGAATTATTCACAATCTCAACTAATTCTACTTCCATTGTTCCATCTATTGTCACAAAACTTGTAATCTTAGAGCTAAGACCATATTTTTTCGATGTTCTCTGAATTGTCTGCCACATAAATCCGGCTTCTAAACTGCTTTCATCCTGTTCTTTGGTATACTTTTGAAATTCTTGTTCTGCAGATATCCCACATGCAGACCAATACCCTTTTCCTTTTATACGACACCAGAAATTCCTTGTATTGCGATTGTTATGCAAATTCTCAATGCTAACCGGTTCAAGCAGGAAATGATTCTGGTCTGTTTTACTGTCTCCACCCAGATTCGGTGTAATACTGGACTTTAATCCATTTTCGCCAGCAAGTGGCAAATACAAGCCACTGTAGTTTTCCGGATTATCAATTCTGAATGTTCCATTTTTATCCTGAAATTTAATTTGACTCATGATATGTTCTCTTTCATTTTATGATAAATATAATTCTACTTCTGTCTGTTTTGTCAGCTTATCCTGTGGAATATAATTTCCGTTTTGTTCTTCTCCATTTACAATCAGTTTCTTGCAGCCTGATTCTACATGATCTGGATTTTTCACTACAATATGCAGATGGCATTCTCTGAAGTCTTTCTCAATCTCAAATTCTTCCCAATCTTTTGGTACAGACGGATTGATTCTAAGGCCATAGAAATCTGGACGCATACCAAGAATTCCTTCTACACAACCTACCATTACCGTTGATGCAGTTCCTGTCAGCCAATGTACATGAGAACGACCAAAGTTTGGACTTGCCTTTCCTTCTGTAAACTGTCCATAACAGTACGGCTCTAATTTTCTAATTTCCGCCCTGTCATTCTGTGCAGCCGGAGCATTTTCAATAAAATATTCAAATGCACGCTCACCATGTCCTCTTAATGCTTCTGCAAGGATAATCCATCCCTGAGACTGAGAGAAAATTCCGGCATTTTCTTTTGTTCCTGCATTATAAATTACAGCAAGCGCACCATCAAATGCATCTGCATGATATGGCGGATCCATCAAAATTGCACCATATTCTGTATTTAATCTTTCATGAACCATCTCCAATGCTTTATCTGCCTGCTCTCCACTTGCCAGTCCACTAATTACAGCCCAGCTTTGAGGGTTCAGCCACATATTTGCCTCTGCATCAGTACGTTTTCCAATCACTTCTCCTTTTTCAGTAAATCCACGTATAAATCGGTCTTCATTCCAACAGAGCTCCTGAATTAATTTTTCCAGTTTCTCCTGGCTGTCTTTTAAATATTCTATATATTCTGTATCTTTTTTATATTCTGCAAATTCTTTTAAAATTGTCATTGCATAATAAAACTGCAAAGCTACAAAAGTAGATTCTCCATCTTTTCCAAGTCGTAAACAATCATTCCAGTCTGCGTATAATCCCGCCGGCATTCCATGTTTTCCAAGATGATTCATAGAAAAGTCAATTGCGCGTTTTAAATGTTCATATACCGTACCTTCATCTTTATTTGCAAACGGAATCACTTCATCAATAAATGCAACATTCCCTGTCTCAGAAACATATTTATATACTGTTGGAAACAGCCATAACGCATCATCTGCACGATAAGCCGGATGTCCGGTTTCCTGTACATAAGAAGCATCATCCGGTGTATCTTCTTTTCCAGGTGTATGTGTAAATTTTACAAGTGGAAGTCCACCTCCATTGTCAACCTGCGCTGAAAGCATAAAACGAATTTTCTCAACTGCCATTTCTGGTGCAAGATGAATCACGCCCTGAATATCCTGTACCGTATCACGATAGCCATATCCATTTCTTAGTCCGCAATAAGTAAATGAAGCCGCTCTTGACCAGATAAATGTCATAAAACAGTTATAAGCGTTCCATGTATTTATCATTGTATTAAATGCTTCATTTGGAGTTTTTACCTGAAAATGAGAAAGCTGACCATGCCAGTATGTAATTAATTCTTCCAACTCCGCCTTACATACTGCTTCACAATCTTCATAATGTCTCAAAATCTTGTCTGCAATTTTATCTGATTTCATTCCTACTAAAAACGCAAGTTCCTTTGTCTCTCCAGGTGCAAGTTTTAAAACCGTACAAAGTGCACCACATGCATTTTCATTATAATTTCCTTTATTGTTTAATTTTCCTTTTACTACTCCTAATGGATTATGATAACCATGATATCTGCCAAGAAAACCTTCTTTTTCTCCGCACCAGGAATCTACTTTTGAACCCGCCAGACCAAAGAAACGGTCTTCTACATTCTTGTTATCTACCTCTTCCCCTGCTTCTAAACGATCCAGATTTGCATGAATCATCTGACGTACACGGTTCTCTTTAAATACTGTTCTCGTGATAAACTGGGAGTACTGAAGATTTACCTGGTCCTGCTCATAATTACTATTATTTGTAAATTCTGCATAGCCGATAATGCTAAGTTCCCGTTCTTTTGGGGAAGCATTAGTAACACTTAAATTCCATACTTCATAAGACTGATTTAACGGTACATAATATCTTACTTCTGAACGGATTTCGCTATAATCTGCTATCATTTTTGTATAAGCAGTTCCATGATGACATTCACTTTTATAACTTTCAAGGTCTTTTCCAACCGGCTGCCAGGATGCAGACCAGTAATCTGTTGTTTCATTATCTCTTAAGTAAATATATCTTCCCGGCTGGTCAAACTGATTAAAGATATAACGCAGAATTCGTCCATTTGCTCCTGATTTTGCAAAGCTGTATCCTCCCGCATTATTCGATACAATCGCTCCATATTCCGGAGAACCAAGATAGTTTACCCAAGGTGCCGGTGTGTCTGGTCTTGTAATTACATACTCCTTTCTTTCCTCATCAAAATATCCATATTTCATATTTTTAAATCTCCTCTCACTTCTTTGTGTTTAATATATCTTTTTTCGGAAGTGTGATATACAAGATTATCCTTAAAAATATCAAATTCATGACCTAAACACATTGGGGACGGAGTTTTCTGGCATTTTAAGCCAGAAAACTCCGTCCCCAATAATTATTTTCTCAGATACATCTGTTCCCCAATCAGCCGACGTACTTCATCGTAGTCCACTGGTTTATTAATATGACTATTCATTCCGACCTCAAGTAACCGCCTCTGATCCTCCAAAAATGCATTTGCAGACATTGCAAAAATTGGAAGATTCGCATCCACTTTTGGTCTCTTACGAATTACTTTTGTAGCCTCCCAGCCATCCATAATCGGTATCTGAATATCCATTAAAAAAGATTTCTCATTTATTTTGTTTCTATTGCATTTGGATAAATTCTCTGCATCGTCTTATCATCATAATGCTGATCCAGCCAGATTTGAAAACTGTTTTTTGCCTCCACCTGACTGCTTCTCTCATCATATCGAATGAGTGCCAGACAGGACATCATAATATTACAACTCATGAATACAATTAAAACCCAGGTCACCATTTTTCCTATTTTTATCGGTATCTTTTCAATTCCTTTTTCAAAAAACGGAAATAATTTCTTGAACCATACAACAGCCGCAATTCCCCAGAAAAAGCAATATAATAGGTTAATTCTTCCACCCAGGTTAAATGGAATCTTACTATAATCCCAGAATACTTTTCCAAACATCATTTCGGTAAATACACTACACAAATACTCATAGGCTCCGCCAAGCAAAGTTCCTGCGGTAAATAAAAAACTGTCACTTTTGTCTTTATATTTATAAAGTAAGGCAGTAACTGCACCAATTGCAAGCCCCCATACAATACTAAAAGGTCCCCACACCACACTGCTTCTGCTCATCCATATGCCTGCTGTGATACGACAGAAAATCGTCTCTGTGATATCTCCTAAAAATGCCCCGATGAAAAACAGCATCACTATTTTATAAAAACCACATCCTGCTGCAAATATCTCTTTACTGGCAGTCACTGCCTCGGCTTTCACAGCCTTTGGATACGCCTTATGAATACGTGACTGTACATGTACCGTAATCCATTTTGCAATTTTAGCACTGATAGAAACAAAACGATTGTTTGCTTCCTCCCATTTTTCCAGTTTTTCACTTGTTCCTCGAAGCAAAATATAAGAGGCCAGTGCATCAAATGCCAAAGCTCCGATTAAAATCAAAAGAATAAAATGAATTAAAAATTCCGGACAGATATTTAGAAAATCAAGCAAGAGCCGATTGCTCCATTTTACAATTACATAGCCTAATGCACCCCAGATGATTGAAAATGGAAGGCAGATATATCCATCCAGATTCCACTTAATATCTGAATAATCCCACCATCTCTCATGATAAATTTTCTGAATCAGATGCCCTGCAATCCATTCTACCACAGAAGCATAAACTGCCGAAAATAAAAACAGCCATAATCCGCTCAGTTCCTGTAACCATATGGTAATCAATACTGCGCCAATTCCATAAATAATACAAAACGGACCATTGATTAATCCTCGATTTACCACCTTTCGCTGTCTTACGGTTGCAATGACTGTCTCCAGCACCCATCCCAAAAAAGAATAAATTAGAAACAGCCATAATAATTCATATCCCGTAAATTGATTCATCTAAACTCCTCCTCTCTCGTACACCTTTTGCCTGAGAATCTTTCCAACTGCTTCTGAAAACTGATTCATATCCTGAATCTTTATCCAGTCTCTTCCAAAAATTCTCTGCGCAGTTTCCATCTCACGACTGCCTCCCGTAAAAATTCCAATTACTTTGATTCCTCTAAACCGCTTAATGTCTTTTGCTTCTTTCTTTTTTTATTTTTCATTATAAAAAAAATAGCCTGTAAAATCAAATCTGATTTTACAAGCCATAATTAATGATAAATACAAAAAAGCGGGTGATGGGAATCGAACCCACATATCCAGCTTGGAAGGCTGGTGTTCTACCACTGAACTACACCCGCATCACAATGCATTAACTATAATACCACAATTTTCAGAAAATGCAAGCATTTTTTTTATTTTTTATTTTGCAGAATTCTCCATACGTTTTAATTCTGGCAATATGGTACTTAACATTGTGATAAAACAAAAACTTCCACCAATCACATTTGATACCGGCTCTGCCAGAAATACACCTCTTGTTCCCATATGTAATGCATAAGGCATCAGATAAGTCAGTGGAACAACAATAAATACCTTCCGAAGCAGAGAAAAAAAGATTGCCTGTTTCTTTTTATTAAGTGACTTAAATACTGTCTGTCCAATATACTGCAGATCCATAAAGATAAATGCTGCAAAATACTGTTTTAATGCAATCACGGCATCTTTCATTAGTACTTCATCTGAACTGAAAATCCGAATTAGCGCATGAGGTGCTAAAATAATTACACTCCACATAACAGCCGTATATCCCAAAATCATACTTGCCATTATAACTCCTGCTTTTCGCACACGTGCCGGACGACGGGCTCCATAGTTATAACTCAAAATAGGGGAAGCACCCTCATTCATTGCATAAATCGGAGTTTCTACTAACTGACGCACACTCGAAACAATCGTCATAACAGAAATATAAATATCTCCACCTGTGACAGAAAGCACATTATTACAGCAAATGCTCACCAGACTATTTGTAAGCTGCATGATAAATCCAGAAGTGCCCAGACTGACAATATTCTTCGCATATCCGATGCATTCCGAAATCTCTTCTTTCTTAAGGAAATGAACTCTTAATTCAGATCTTCCGGTAAGAAAGAACAAAACAAATACTGCTGACAGCCCCTGAGAAAGTACCGTTGCAATTGCTGCACCACGCACTCCAAAATTCAATACAAAAATAAACAACGGATCAAGTAGTAAATTTGCAATTGCTCCAATTGCAACCGAAAACATTCCGATTGTTGAATATCCCTGAGCATTGATAAAAGGATTCATTCCTACTGCAACCATAGATGGCAGTGTTCCAATCAGATAAATCATCATATACGGATATGCATAAAACAAGGCGCTCTCTGAGGCTCCAAATAAAATCAAAAGCGGTCGGGCAAATAGTAATCCAATCATCATTAAGACAACCGCACTGCAACAGACCATCGAAAACGAGGTATTCATGATACGTCCTGCTTCCTGCTCTTTCTTCTTTCCTCTGTAGATAGAAAACAACGGAGCACCACCGCTTCCAAACAGATTTGCAAATGCAGTAATAATTACAACCAAAGGAAAGCATAACCCTACTGCGCCAAGTGCTGCCGTTCCCACCTCTGGAATTCTTGCGATATACACACGATCTACAATATTATATAAAAGACTCAAAATTTGCGCTACAAGCATTGGAAGAGCGGCACCAAGAATATTTCCCGTCACAGTTCCATTTTCAAAATCAATTCTTTTCATTTTTACTCATTCCTTTTTTTTTAGGATAAAGTTTCATCATAGAAAACTCCGTCACCCTTGGCTATTATTATCTCCGTTTACGGAGTACCTTTCGAATAAAGAAAATCAATAACAGAACAATCAAAACTGCCACAGTAACGATTCCAATCATTAACATAAAAAACTTGTTTGGATTTTTCAACAATTGAACAGGGTTTCTACTATTTTCTACTACTTTACGTCCATGTGTGGTTGCATAATACTCAGATACATTTGCAATCCCATCGCCGTCTGTATCATCAAAGGACTGCATATACCTTGCAATTGCAACCCATGCTTTTAATTCCTGATTTTCTTCCATAATTGCGTATTCTTCCAAGTCCTCAATTGGATTTCCCTCTTTGTCTTTCGGAATGATTGATAATAAACCATAAGAGATATCCATCACAGAACCTAACATCTGTCCTGTGTAAAGGTCTGTTACTACATGATAGAGTTTATCATCCTGAATTTCTTCTCGTTTTCCATCCTGTCCGGTTAGATAACAATCTGTCACTTTATTTAAAATCATCCGGTGCGGATTAAAGGTAAAATTCAACCCACTGCAATACAATCTTGCAATTGTCATAAAATCTGAAATCGAAGCATCAATCTCTGCTACCAGCTTTAACTCCTTTCCGGTCAGATAAGCACTAATTAAAGGATATCCCGCCAGCCCATCTTTTCCGATTCCCAGTGAAAAAGAATTATAGACAGATTCTACCGTAATTTCTCCTTTCGCATAAGTATCCCGTACCGTCCCACTTGGGACTACCGCCACGTCTACCGGGTCTCCATCGTAGTTATCTGAATTTTCCACTGCATATACATAAGCATCTGATATTATATCACCAAGATTTAATTCCTCATGCTTCGTGCCCATTTCATCCAGACTATTAAATTCAATATCATTTTCCGCAAGTACTTCTTTTCTTGTATATCCAAACTTTGCAAGATAATTTATATCTACCGTATCCATTAATGCATCAATTTTCGCCTGTGTTGTCTCATCCGGATTCACTTCATCCGATACCGGAATCAGCTCATAAGAGGTTGCCTTCCACCGTCCATCATCCTTTTGTGTCATGGAAATTGTTCCAAGATTTTTTCCATATTCACCGCAGGATACAATATAGGTATTTCCATGTTGAATTGGTTTGTCTAACTGTGAATGTGTATGCCCACTAATAATCAAGTCAATATCCGGAACCTCTTTTGCCAGAATCTCATCTTCTGATTTGTCTGCATCATCCCATGTTCCACTATGAGACACGCAGGCAATCATATCTACCTTTTCCTTCTTTTTGATTTTTTCTACTGTTTGCTTTGCCGCTTTCACCGGATCTTTCCATACCAATTCACAGGTTGGAGCACAGACAAGTGCATCTTTTCCAAATACACCAAGTACTGCTATTTTTATATTACCTTTCTGAACAACTACATAATCCCTCACCTGATATTTCTCAAATGCTGATTGTATCTGCTTTTGACCTTCGCTTAAACCTGCTTCTTCCATCGCGTCCCAGTCTACATTACACAATACCAGGCTCGGTACTGTATCACCGGAATTTTTAGCTGCATTCAACATATCTGCCAGTCCCTTTGATTGATAATCAAATTCATGATTTCCCAATGTGGTCACGTCACATCCTATCTGACCAAGCATCCTAAGTTCTGCTGCTTCTGTGTCATATACCGTCTGAATCAGTGTTCCCATTGAAAAATCTCCACCATCCAGTACAAGTGTATCTGGATTCACTTTTTTATGCTCATTTATCAATGTTTTTAATTTTGCAAAACCTCCTGCCTCTTTCTTCTCACCATTTACTATTGTTGTAAAACTGTTCAGATGAGAATGCGTATCATGGGTAAACAATATATCAAGCTGTTTTGGCTCTGTCTTTGCCCAAATCTGCATTCCTGTCATTAAAGGTAATACTATTACGGCTATGAGCCAAATTACTACTAACTTCTTCCATATTTTTGTCATAACTTTAACCTGCCCTCTTTGTATTTCTTATTAATTTTATCATCTAACACAAAGAAACGCAAACCAGAAAACCAAAGGTGACTGTATTTTCTGATTTAAGATTTTTGCTTCTTTTGGTTTTATGGAATACTGTTTTTAAGACATAACGCTCCCCACCCCAACAATTGATTCGGATACGGTTCTATCAGTAAATGTCTTGCCCCTCGAATCAAATACGCTTTCACTTTCTCTCCATATAAATACGGGTCATTTCCTCTCACAATTCCAAATTCCATTAAAAGTGCTGCACTTCCGGTTACAAATGGCGTTGCAAAGGAAGTTCCACTCTGTGTCCGATATCCCCCTCCCACCGCTGTTGTCATAATATTTACCCCCGGAGCTGCAATGTCCGGTTTTACCAAACGATTTTCTCTTGTATATCCTCTCCCTGAAAAATCTGCAACTGCCTGATATCTGGAATCATAAGCTCCGACAGAAACCACTTTCTGTGCTGTGGAAGGAATCGTAAGCGTTGTCTCCGGCATTGGATAAAGAAATCTCGTCCCCTGGTTGAGCACACTTCCCGATGGAAGCCACATATCATACGTTCCATCTACAACTTTTTTCGGAATCAGATTAATTTTCCAGACACCGGTATCCACATAAGTATTAACCGGAATAAAATCCAGATAAATTTCCTGTGCCGTACTAAATGGCTTTGGCTCTCCATAGTAAATCAAAATCTTTGTATCTCCCAAGCGAAATCTCTGTATTCCAAGCTCTTCCCGAAATGGTCCTGCCACCTCTCCATTTGGGTGTTCCAAAGAAAACTCTATCTCATCTACATACTGTTTCCAAATCTGCAGGTTGATGCTCCGCTCATAGTCTCCAATTTGCAGGGGAACGACTTCATTTGAATTACCCAGTACTCCCGAAGTGTGCGTTGCTTTATTTCCTTCATTTCCGGTTCCCACGCAGATAACATTTCTTCCGATAACTGCCACGGTATCCAGATAAAATTCAAGCAGGGATTCTCCATCATGCGAACCATAATTATTTCCGAAACTCAAATTTAACGCAAGTGGTTTTCCAAGCCTGACTGCCGTTTTGATACAGTAATCAATTCCTTGCATCAATTCCGTTGTTCTCGGAAATCCTTCTGCTCTTGGATTTCCAAGTTTCACCACAATCAATTCACTTTTGGGTGCAACTCCCCGATAGACTCCTTTTGACGCTCTCCCATTTCCGGCTGCAATTCCCATCACACCTGTTCCATGCCCGCTCAAATCCCGGCTCGGAACAACCGCATACCGCTCTGCGGGAGTCCTTTTTGCCAACGCTTCCTCTATTTGCTCTTTTGTATATTCCGTTCCAATCTCATATCCCTCTGGTGGATTTCCCGATACACTCTGATCCCAAAGCCGCAAAATCCGGCTGGTTCCATCTTCATTACAAAAATCTGGATGACTGTAATCAATACCCGAATCCACACATCCAACTAGAACTCCCTCTCCAAACAGGGAATTTCCCTGCAAAAAAGACTCATCCTGCACTGAATTGATACAAGAAGATGATCGTCCCTCATTTACGGCAAAAAATAAACGCTTGGGTTTTTCTATAAATTCAACCCCTGCGTCATTTGCCAATCTCTCTATTTGATTTTGTGAAAGCGTTAAAATTGCAAAACCTCCCAAAAGCCTTACGGTCTGGATTTCCGGATTTTCAAAAATCTCCGGTTCTCCAGAATATTTTACAATCACCTCCCATTTTCCTTGTTCTGTTTCATAACCAACCGATAAATTTTCTGATTTTTCCAATTCCTCCGGTGTGGCATTCAATGCCAGATTTAATAGATTTTCCAGTTTTTGATTTTCCATTTGGCTTTTTTCTTTTCCATTTTTTATAGTGTATGCTGAGTAAATCTTTCTGTACAAAAAAGGTGACTCTCCACCTTCTGGAGAATCACCTTTTGAATCGATTCTTTCTATTATTTTCTATTACTGATTTACATATTTATGAATGGTTGCTCTTACTGCTCCTTTTCCTGCAATCATTTCTCTAAACATTTCTTCTATCTTTTCTGCCACACCTGTTGTATACAAATCAACAAAGAACAGACGCTCGTTAGAAAGAATCGGTTTTAACTGGTCTGTAAATGTCTCCGGTTTTCCGATTACAATCTCTTTTAACTGTTCCTGAATTTCTTCATTCATTGGGTCCGGAGCTAATTCATATTTTTCTCCTTCATCATCCACTCCAAGCATGTAACGAAGCCATCCGGCAATTCCGAGTGGAATCGCTGTCAGTTTTTTTGCATCTCCAAATTTTTCAACATAAGCTTTGATGGTTTCTCCAAAACGGATTCCCACCATCTGAGAAACGTCAACAGAGAGACGCATATTGGTGTCTCCTAAGTATTCATTCGGGAAACGGTCATTGAATAATTCATCTACAAACGCCTGTGGAGAAAGAATTCCCGGATTTGGGACAACCGGAAGTCCTTCATCATAAGCAACCATACGTGCCATTTTCATCATGTCTTCATTTGTATTTAACATATGGGCAAATAAGTCATATCCCTGTACGACTCCAAGAGGTCCTGTAGCGGAATGTACCGGATTTAAGCATACAGTTACTTTCATACGTTCTGATAAATTAACAGTATTTCTGTCAGCCATATAAACACCAAAGCCTTTCTCCAGTGCCGGACGACCATTCGGGAAATTGTCTTCAATAACCAGATACTGTGGTTTTTCCGCATTTACAAACGGTGCAATATAAGTTTTTTTACTTGTAATAACCGGCTGCATTTCTTCAATGCCAAGTTCTTCCAAATCATCTGCAATTTTTTCACTCGGACGAGGAGTAATTTTATCAATCATAGTCCATGGGAAAGCAACTACTTTTTCATCACTGACATAAGAAACAAATCCTTCCTCTACAAATCCTGCTTTTTTCCATTCTTCTGTCATAGTCAGTACAGATTCACGAAGTTTTGCACCATTTTTAGAACAGTTATCCATGGAAACCAAAGCCAATGGGTATTTTCCTGCCTTGTATCTTTCATACAACATTGCCACTACTACTGCCATTGCTCCTGTCGCTTTATCCGGACCATTTTCAATATCAGCCTGTACGAATGGGAACCATGTTCCATCTGCTTTCTGTAATGCATATCCTTTTTCTGTAATTGTAAAAGAAACCATCTGTAACGACTTACTTGTAAAAATTTCTTTTAAACGGTTCCACTGTGTCTCATTAGATGACTGCGCTTTTACTGCCTCTGCCAGAGAACCCAGCACTTTATATTCACGGCTTCCGTCTCCATGAAGAATAACGCTTAAGCCCAGATTATCATAAGGAGTATAAATCTTATCCACTACATCATAATCAAATGTTTCTACGCAGGTAAGTCCACGGTCTAATGCACCTTCTTCTAATAAACCATCTGCAATTCCACCGATAAATACACGGAAAATATTTCCGATTCCAAAGTGTACCCATCTTGGTTCTTTTTTCGCTTTTTCCGAAACCTCTTTCACATCGTATCCCGGAAGCTGAATTCCTGCTTTCTCCCATGCTTCACGATTTTTGATCCCATCCATTGTTAATTTCATGTCGTAATTTTCTCCTTAATTTTATCTTGCATCAAGTTTTACTTTTCACTTATGTTTATATCTTAACTGTAAGTTAAGTATATATCTCCGTTCAAAAAAAATCCATTGACAAAAATTATAATTTTTATCAATGGATTTTGTACAGATTCACTATAAATTTTACCAAAACCGAACCACCCTTTTTCTTGCATCAAGATAAAATCTCACTTATAATTATCTTTAAGTATAGCTTTATCTTATTTCCTGGAGGATTTTTTCTTATGATAAAATTAATTGCAACTGATATTGATGGAACTTTAGTAAAAGACGGAACTCTCATGATTAATCCGGAATACATGACCGTGATTGAACAGCTAACCCAGAAAGGAATTCTGTTTGTTGTCTGCTCCGGTCGTCAGTTTTCAAGTGAAAAGAAACTCTTTGCCTCAATCAAAGACAAACTGTTATATATTTCAGATGGCGGAACCGTCGTCCGCACCCCAAATGAAATCTTAAAAACTTATCCAATGTCAGATGAACTTTGGAAAAATATGTATCAGATGGTTAAAGAAAAACTTCCATCCTGTGACTGTTTCGCCGCTACACCGGATTACTGTTTTGCAGAAGATGGAGGCAGCCAGATGTTCCACTGGTTAAGAGATTCTTATGGGTTTGAAATGAAAGAAATCGATAACTTATCTAAATTAGAATCAAAGGATATCATTAAATTTACCATTTATCATCCAACTGCCTGTGAAGAAATGTGTACTCCTCTTTTCATTCCTTCCTGGAAGGAAAAAGCTCAGCTTGCAGTTGCCGGAAAAGAATGGGTGGACTGCAATGCGCTTGGAGTAAGCAAATGGACTGCTATCTCCTTTTTAATGGAAAAATATCAACTGAATGCTGATGAAATCTGCTGCTTTGGTGATAATCTCAACGACATTGAAATGTTAAAAAATGCCGGAACCAGCTATGCTGTTTCCAATGCCCGTCCAGAGGTAATCGAAGCGGCTAAATCAACCTGTGCACCTTACTGGGAAAGTGGAGTGTTAGAAGTGTTAAAATCATTTTTATAATGCAATAGGTAGCAGGAATAAAACTTTTTCCCTGCTACCACCTGAGTCAAGTGGATATTCGCAATCCGCTTCGCTACTTGCTCATAACCAAATAGCTGCTACGCAGCTTATCAGAAGGGGCTTGCCCCCTCCTGATACAAGCAAGTCCCCACCCCTGCTTATTGCTTTTCGCAATTGAAGCAGGGGACTTACTTGATTTGGTTAAATAATAATCCCTTCCAAATGGTCACATTCATGCTGAATAATCTGTGCTGTCCATCCAGAATATTTCTGCCTCTGTTTCTTAAAATTCATATCCTCATACTCAACTTCAATCTCCTGATATCTGGTACATTTTCGTACCCCTTCAAGGGACAGACAGCCTTCTTCAGTCTCATATTTTCCAGATTTTTTCACGATTTTCGGATTAAGCATTGCCACATTTAAAAATCCCATATTCACTGCAATAATGCACTTCTTTACCCCAATCATATTTGCTGCCATGCCAACACAGCCATCCTCATGGGCTTTTAATGTATCCAGCAAATCCACTGCTGTCTGAATGTCTTCTTTCATTGCCGGCTCTGATTTTTGATTTAAGAAAAAGACATCTCTCATAATTGGTTTTACCATTGTTTTTCTCTCCTGTTTTTACAACACATAATAATGCGGAATAATATCTTCATAATGTCCATCCGGCATCCGATTCTCTCATAAATATTACGTCTCTCTTTTCTGTCAAATCTCCAAAAGATTTTTAATTGCTTCCATATAAATCAGCACCGCTTCTTCCATACCCGAAACCAGCATATACTCATCTGCACTGTGAATCCGATAATCAATTCCCAGTTTCTCCGGTCCAAATGCAATAATATTTTTAAGGGATTTTGCATAAGTTCCGCCACCGATTACCATCGGTTCATTCTCGGTATCACCTGTTACATCCACATACGCTTTATAGAGCGCATTGACAAGCGGAGACTCCCTTGGGAAGAACAACGGGTCGCCGATTTCAAGAATTTCAATTCGTCCGTTTTCATCTTCAAGTTTTTCTTCGCACATCTTACGCACATCCTCTGCTTTTAAAGTCACCGGAACTCGAATATCAATCGTACAGGAAATCACACCATTTTCTGTTTTGACAATTCCATTACATAAAGTCAAATCACCGTATTCATCCTCAAATTTTAATCCGATTCCAGCTCCATCACAGGATGTTCCAATGTGACTGTTATAAAATTTCACAAAATCATCTTCAAATCCTGCTTTTTCAAGACTCTCAAAGGTTACTCCTGCTGCATTCACTCCAAGTGTCGGTGTGCTTGCATGCGCCGGAACTCCTTTTGCATAAATACGGATTGTTCCATTTTCTTCTGTCACTTGATATTCCTGAAGTTTTTTCTTTGCTAAAATTTCTTCTAATTTTTCTTTTAATCCCGCTTCTGCCGGAATCACAGTTGTACACGCATCGCAGACTGCATTTGAAACAAATCCGCCATTCATAGAAATAATTTTTGTATTTTTTGAATATGCCACCATGGACATATGACCTTTTTCACCATGAATACATGGGAAATTTGCATCCGGCGTAAATCCACAGGATAACTCCTCTTCGACTTCATTATAATGTTCCATGCATTTTGAACCGGTCTCTTCGTTACATCCCATAATAAGACGCACTCTCTTATTTAGTTTCACACCCGAATCACGCAAAAGTTTCATCGCATAAAGTGCCTCGATGACTGGACCTTTATCATCTGTTGTTCCACGTCCATAGATATAATCGCCCTCTCTTGTGAGCTTAAATGGGTCATAAGTCCAGTCTCCGCCAACCGGCACGATATCAAGATGTCCGGCAATTCCGACAATCTCTTCTCCCTCTCCCATTTCAGCGTAACCACAATAATTATCTAAGTTTACGGTCTTAAATCCAAGTTCTTCTGCAATTTTCAGTCCTTCTTTCAGTGCCTCTGCCGGTCCTTCCCCAAACGGTTTTCCCTCTCCAGGCATTCCAAGCTGGGAATCAATCGCAACCAGTCTGCCAATATTTGTTATCATTTCATCTGATAAATCATGAATCTGTTCTTTGATACTCATAATAATCCTCCTGTTTTTATTCTACTTTATTTTTATTCCGGAATCGTATATTCATTTCGGATATAAATTTCTGTATAAATTAATTCTTTTTCCGGTTCTTCTGCATGAAACAGCAGACGAAATAAAATCATAACCGGTTCGTAACCCTGAATCGAAGCGTCCTGTCCAATCAAAAAATGAATATAACCTTCTCTCATGAGCCTGTAGTTTTCCCCCATAAAATCATTGGCTATCATTTTTATCTTTCCTGCCATGCTCTTCTTTTTTAATGCCATACACACACCCAATTCTCCATGGGAGGTCATATAAATTGCTTTCAAATCCGGATTCTCTTTTAATATTTCCTCTGTAATTTTCTCTGCTTTTTCATTTTCTTCAAAACAATATTCCGGTCCGACCAATTCCACATCTGGATACTTTTCTCTTATCTGTGTTGTAAATCCATCCACACGTTCTCTAAGAGAAGGGTTCGTCTGATATCCGGAAATAATGGCAATTTTTCCCGTTCCGTTTACCAATTCTCCCATCAGACCTGCTGCTGCCTTTCCACACTGAATACCATTTTGCCCGACAAAACAGAGTCTTCCGGTATCCGGCACATCTGAGTTAAATGTCACTATCGGAATCTGATAGACTCCTGTAAATTCACGAATTTTTTCTTTGACTGCCTCTTCATCCGATGGAACCATTGCAATTGCGCTGACTCCGTCCTTTCGCATCTCTTCCATTGCTTCAATTGTGTCCGAAGCACTGATATGTGGAATCTTGCAGACAATCACCGTTCCTCCAAGGTTATCTACTTCTTCTTTCGCTTTTTTTACACCTTCTAACACATCATTCATAAATGGAGTCTCACATGCCTGAACAATCACTCCAATTTTAATATTATTTTTACTCATCGAAAGTGCCCGCCCAAGCTGGTTCGGGCGATATCCCATCTCCTCTGCAATTTTTTGAATCCGCTCTGCCACCTCCGGACGAATCCGCCCTCTGTTATTTAACGCCCTGTCAACCGTTCCTCTTGACACCCCTGCTGCCTCGGCAATCTGCCTGATTGTTACACCCATTTTTTTCTTTTCCTCATTTCTTCTCTACGTTCTGGGGCACGCAAAATTTTCTCCTATTGTACCACATTCCATTCCTCTTGGCAAATGTTCCAAACGCAACTGGACTGGTAAAACTTTAGAAAACTGGCTATTTTAAGCAAGCCTGTTTTTCGTTATGATACTTAAAACTCAAGATAAGATGAATCGTGTGTACTCTCAGAATCTTCTTGTTTTTGATTTTGCGAGTACCGACAGAGAGAAAGAGAGGAAAAATTTAATGATTGAAAAAAGTAATACAGCCATTCCGGTTGCCGAAAAACAGACAACCAGTTCACAGATTCGCTTTATTACAATTACAGCAATGTTTATCGCTTTGACTTATGTATTTACTGCATTTGTAAACATCAAACTTCCAATCGCTGCAAACGGCGGTTTAATCCATCTTGGAAATGTTCCGCTTTTCATCGGTGCAATTTTATTTGGCAAGAAAACCGGTGCAATCGCAGGCGGTGTCGGAATGGGATTATTTGATTTACTGTCCGGATGGACTGCATGGGCACCATTTACTCTTGTAATTGTAGGACTGATGGGATTTGCAGTCGGCGCCATTACCGAAAAAAGAAAAAGCTTTGGATGGAATGTCCTTGCAATCGCAGTTGCCTGTATGATTAAAGTCGTAGGTTACTATATCGCCGAAGGCTTTATCTATGGAAACTGGGCCGCTCCTGTTGCTTCTATTCCGGGAAATCTGGTTCAGATTGGCGTTGCAGCCGTTATCGTTTTACTGGTAATCGGACGTCTTCAGAAACTCGTAAAATAAAAAACTCAAAAATGACTGCCGATTGGCGGTCATTTTTGGTATACTAAATTAAAGTCAAAAAGTCAAAAAATAATTTATAAAGGAGCGTAAACAGATGTATAAAATGATGACCCCAGGTCCGACTCAGGTACGGGAAAATGTACGCATGGCAAGAAGCCTGGAATTTCAAAATCCGGATCTAGATGCCGATTTCTGTGAATACTACAAAGAGACCTGCCTTTTGGCAAGTGAACTCTTACACACCAAAAATGAAACTTTAATTCTTGATGGAGAGGGAATCCTCGGTCTTGAAGCTGCCTGTGCTTCTATCACCGAACCAGGTGACCGTGTCCTTGTCATTGATAATGGACTTTACGGTGAATCTTTTAAAGATTTCGTAACCATGTATGGCGGCATTCCAACTCTCTATACCGTAGATTATGACAAGCCGGTTGACCCTGAAAAACTTGCCGAATACTTAAAAGAACAGCACGATTTTAAATATGCCACAGTCGTGCACTGCGATACACCAAGCGGTATGTTAAACGATATTTCTAAAATCTGCCCATTATTAAAATCCTATGGAATCCTCACCGTTGTCGATTCCGTATCTGCGATGTTCGGAGAAGAAGTAAGAGCCGATGATTACCGGATTGACCTTTTATGTGGTGGTTCTCAGAAAGCAATTTCCGCACCTCCGGGACTGACTATTGTTACCATCAGCCAGGATGCAAAAGATGTCATGAATCAGCGTAAGACACCAATTGCTTCTTTCTATGCAAACTTAAAAGTATTTGAACATTACTATGAAGAAAAGTGGTTCCCTTATACCATGCCTGCAAGCGACATCTATGGTCTGCGTCAGGCACTTGAAAATATCAAAAATGATCCGGAGCATTTAAAACGTCATGCAAAAGTAGCCGAAAAGACCAGAACCACTTTAAGAGAAATGGGACTGACCTTATATCCACACTCCGGTTATTCTAATACCGTTACTACGTTTGAAGTTCCGGAAGGTTTTACAGATAAAGAAATACTCTCAAAAATGAGAAACGATTATAATATTCTGCTTGCCGGCTCTTTTGGATGCTTTGGTGGAAAATTAATCCGTATCGGGCATATGGGAGAAAGTGCAAATGAAAAAGATGTGGATGAAGTATTACAGGCATTAAAAGAAATCTTGGGAAAATAAAATAACTTGGATAAATTTCCATCTGCTGCGTTATTTATCTGAAAGTCAATGATACCGTACATTCGGTAACGAAAACCAAAATGAGATGCACTTTGAACAACACAAGTGCATCTCATTTTTTTACTGCTTTTTGCGATAATCCGCCGGACTGCAGTGGTGGTATTTCTTAAAAATCTTAGAAAAATAATGATAATCATTAAATCCTGCTGCCTCTGCAACCTCTTTGATTTTTAAGTTCGTGTCACAGAGCATTTTTTCAGCACAGCGCATCCGACATTCCTGCAGATAATTGGCAAATCCGATTCCCATTTCCTGTTTAAATAAATAACTTAAATATGCCGAATTCACTCCTGCTTCTTCTGCCACATCCTGTAGGCTGATTTGTTCTTTATAATGCTGATGCAGATACAAGAGCACCACTTTTATCGTATGAGAAACCCCTTCTGGAATCTCCTCTTCGCTATGCTTACAGACTTCCTGCACGCTTTCTTCTAAAGCTATTTTAAATTGTTCAATCGAATCAATCTCCGTATACACCTGTGCACTTCGCTCAATGTATGCACTTTCATCCAATTTGTGAAGCCACTGAACTAAAATTCTGCCATCCGTCATCTTCTGTTTTGCCTCAGAAATAAGTGTCACAGCCTCTTGCTCCAGTTCTTCTTCTGTATTCTCTGTTTGATTCTGAACCTGATGAATCAGCTTTTCTGCACTCTTTGGAAGCTCTCTTGAAACTTCTTTTTGACAGTCATAGTACAAAATGCTGTCTCTGTCATAAAATCCATATTTCATCATCTGTCTTGCCTGCTGATATGCCTGACGAAGTCCATCCTGTACTCCAATACAGATACTGCTTACACTGATTCCAAAGGAATACGGCTCTTTTTTACAAAATCGAAAACAGGCTCCGGCAACATCTGTCAGTCTCTGGCGCATCAAAGAGTCTCTTCTCATTTCTGATAAATCCAGAAAACAACAGAAAATTCCGGCTCCCAGATAGATAATTTCTTTTAATTCATTTTCTTCGCCTAACACAGCTTCGATTTCACTCTCGATTCCCGTCCGAAATTCCAATGAATACTGTTCCGCTTCCAGTGGTGTCCACTCCCTGTTCTGACGATTCCAGTCATGCATAAACATCGCAATCACCGCACTGTTTTTATAACTGCCTGCTATCTGCGCTTCCAGACGTTTCTGTTCCCGCACTTCTCCCTCTAAAGTTTGAGAAAGAACTCCATTAAAGAAATGATATTTTAATGTATGACTGCCCATCTGAATCAGTTTTTTTGTATGTTTCTCCTGTGTAGTCTTTGCCTTTTTTGCCTCTATTTGAGCCTTCGCTTTCTCTAATACTTCTAAAAGTGAATTTTCATCCAAGGTGTTTTTCAAAATATATTCATCTGCACCAAGCCGCATTGCTTCTTTTACATATTCAAAATCATCATGACAGCTAAGCACAATCACAGAAACTTCCGGCCAGTTCTTTTTTACAGCCTTAATTAATTCAATTCCATCCATAAGCGGCATTGAAATATCTGTCACAACAATATCAATTTTTTCCTGATTCATCACTTCAAGGGCTTCTTCCCCATCCTGTACATCACGTACAACTTCATATCCCACTTTTTCCCATGAATCAAGTGTTTTTAAATAACTTCTTACAAGAAAATCATCATCCACTAATAATGTCTGAAACATCACTTCACCACCTGTATTTTAGTCTGTTTTTAGTTGAATCAAATAAGTCAAGTACCCTGCTTCAATCACCAAAATCATTAAGCAGTGGACGGGGACTTATTCATAATTCTTTTTTTGCAGGGAGAAAAATCTCGACAGTCGTTCCATTTTTACTGCTTTGATAGACCATTCCTCCCTTATCTCCATAGTAAAGTTCCAGTCTCTCTTTAATATTTGGAACTCCGATTGCACTTAAACCATTGGTCTTTTTAGCTTTGCTGTGCAATAGCGTATCAATCTGTTCTTTTGTCATGCCTCTGCCATTATCAATGACAAACAGCCGTAATCGATCCTGCTCTAATTTTGCTCTTAAAATAATCTCTCCATTTTTTTCTTTCATGTCAATTCCATGAAGAATTGCATTTTCCACAAGGGGCTGTAAAATCAACCTCGGAATATAACAACCTCCAGCGCCTTCCTCCATCTCATAACGCACACGAAAACTTCCCTGATACCGAAATTCCTGCAGATGCACATAATTATTTAAAATATGAAATTCATCTGCTACCGTTAAAAAAGTACCTTTCTTGCTGATAGTCGCTTGAAGCAGCTCCACAAAATCTCCTATCAGACCACCTAGCTCCTTTTCCCCACGGATCAACGCCGCAAATTTAATCGAATTTAAAGTATTATACATAAAATGCGGGGTAATCTGATACTGAAGTGCTTCTAATTCTGCATCTTTTTTTAATCGTTCTTCTTCGATTACTTTTTGAATTAACTCCTGAATATCATCAAGCATCACATTAAATTCCCGACACAGTATTCCGATTTCATCTCCGGTTTCTACCTCCGCACGAAGACTCAAATCTCCCTCTCCAACCTGTTCCACCGTATCGGTCAGCTTTTTTATCGGACGGTAAATTGCACGCGTCAAACTGCCTGCAAGCACAATTGCCACAAACAAAAATACCAGCACAATTACAATCAAAAAAATCTGCATCTGACGGAGTTGGCGCAAAATTGCATTCCTTTGCACCGCAATAGAAAGCTGACAGCCGGAAAATGCGCCTTTATAGCCAATCACAATTACTCCTTTTTCTTTTTGAAAAATCCCATTCTGTTTCAGACACATCTCTTCTGCACACGCTTTTCCGGCTTCTTTGGAATTCATCCCTGTGACAACTACTTCATTTTCATCATATATCAAAGCCTGGTTCATATTTTCATCATAAATCGGGTCTATGTATTGATAATAAAGAGTTCTTTCTTCTACGTTTAATAATAAATACGCAAGAATATTTTGTTCTTCATCGTAGATTGGCTGAATCTCTGTAACCTGAGTCCGGTTCTCATGCACGCTGTTTTTTACCATAACCGGTCGTGCCGTTTTTTCTTCCATCTCTTTTATGGTCTGAATCTCTTCTTTTGGAATTTCCCTTTTATAGACCGGAAAATCTTCAGAAGTCACCGCAATCTGTTCTTTGGGTAAAATCAAATCAATTGAACTGAGACGATCCTCATTTTTTTTGCAGGCACGCAAAATTTCTGCAAGACTCTCCAATTCATCTGCATTGTTGCTTTCCCGATATTGTTTGATTTCTCTTTGCAGCTCTTCTTTTCCGGCTATCTCAATATTTTTATAATATAATTCCTTCATGGAATTGTCAAAACTTTCCATAGTCTGCCGGACTCTCGAGTAGACGGTTTCTGTATAATTTTTCTCAATCATTGATGCACTGCGGAAATAAAATACGACCGTAATACAACAGCTTGTAAGAATCGTCACCAGCAAGATTGCCAGCAGTACTTTTTTGCGGATACTCTGTTTCATAGGTTAAAATCCTTTGCTTTTGATTTGATTATAGCACAAAATGCCCGCAGATTGTGCTTTGTTCTTTCTAATACAAAAAGGTATCGGAAAATTTCCGATACCTTTTTTCTTTCACTCATTTAAGCTTCATTAAAGTTCGCCTCTTGCCTCACGTTCTGTCAGCTCTTTCATAATATCCGGATACATTTTGTCCAGCTTGTAGAGTGCCAGTGTAACAAATGCAAGCAGTGCGATAATAATTGGACCAAATTTATAAATGTTAATAATCATATTTAAAGTTTCCTGAGACTGTGTTGCAACTCCTGAAGAAGAAGTAACATATCCTGCAAAAGTTAACAGTCCAGTCATAGCTGCGGATGCAAGACCTGCTCCAACCTTTGTTCCAATAGAACCACCTGCAAAAATAAGGCTTTCCTGTCTTACATGTGTTTTCCACTGTCCATACTCCACAACATCTCCAACCATTCCAAATACAACTGCATTCAGCGGTGCAAGACCAATTGCGCGTGCCACACAACTCATAACCATCCAGGAAAAGCTGTATGGATTCAGGAAGAATAATAACTGTCCGACTAATGCGATTGCAGAACCTGCAAGTGCAATGTTTCTCTTGCCAAATCTTTTGATAAGTGGTGCACAAAGGAAAATTCCTGCTACCAGTGTTAATGTTTCTGTCAAGAATAATGCACTGTACATCCATGTGTCATTTCCAAAAATGTATTTGCAATAATACGGTAAGATTGTTCCTGAAATACTAAAGGAAACACTCTGAACCATCCACAAAACTAAAACTGCCCAGAAATACTGATTCGTAAATAATGCTTTCAAGGACTTTCCAAGCGGTACTTTTTCTGCTTTTTCTTTTGCTTCAATGTATACGGTTTCTTTACAGTTAAAGAAACAGATTAATAATAAGATTAAAGCAAGTACAGCCCAGATACTCATTGTTTTTACCCATGCCGCCTGGTCATCTCCAAACATTTTTACAATCGGAAGAGTAAAGGTTGCTGCAACGATTTTTCCAATTGGAGATAATCCCATACGAACCACACTAAGCATATCTCTTTCTCCGGAAACTCTTGTCATCATTGCTGAAAGACTTCCGTAAGGAAGGTTGATTGCGGTATAACAAACTGTAGTACAGAAGTTATACGTTACAAACAGATATAAAAACTGTAACATCGGGGTGGTGTGCGGTACCGTAAATAACAGTACTGCGGATAAAGCAAATGGTACACTCATCCATAAAATCCATGGTCTTGATTTTCCCCATTTTGAATTTGTTTTTTCTACAATAATTCCCATAATCAAGTCTGACACACCATCAAATAATCTTGATAAGAGCATCATCAAACCAACCGTACCAGGATTGATTCCTGCGTAATCCGTATAGAATAAGGTTAATAAGGTACCAACCATTCCAAATACAACATTACAGGCTACGTCACCACTTGCGTAGGCAACTCTTGTTCCCCATCCAAGTTTCTGATTCTGTGCGGTCATCATTTTCGACCTTGCCGACCAGTCATCTACTGTGACTGATTTCGTCCGTGTCATTTCTTTTGCCATTTCATTTCCCTGCCTTTCTTTTTCGAGAATACCTTTCGTAGTAAAGCGGACATTCGCAATCCGCTTCGCTGCTTGCTCATGAACGCAGTCGCTTCGCAATCTGTCAATGGGAGCTTTTGACTCCCACTGACAGAAGCATCCCCCTTACCCACCGCTTAGTGCTCCGCACACTTGAAGCGGAGGAATGCTTATCTGCGTTCAAATCATAAGATGCTTTTTTGCTTTCGCATTTTCTCTATCTGATGATTCTATTTTACCGCTTTGCAGGGAAAATCCCAGTCTTAGAAATTTTGGATTTTATTGTGCTATTTTTATATCCGCCTCTCTTCTTTCCTAAAAATAGTCCCCTTTTTTAGGAAACTTTGCTCTTTTAACTTTCTGATTGCTATTTTTTTATATTTTGTGTCTTTTTTTTAGGTGAGTACTCATCTATATTGTCTATCGTCAATATTTTTGTGTCCAATATTTTTTCACCTGGTATTTCGTTTTTTTCCAAACTTTCTATCATATATTCAATTGTCTCATAACCGATATCATATCCGGACTGTGCGCCTACCGCAAGAAACTTTCCGTCTTTCACTCCTTCAATGGAATCTTCCTGTGCATCCACTGTGACAACCAAAATTCCGCTTTCCTTCGTTGCCTCTGCCACTCCAAGTGCCGTCACCGCACTTGTTGTCATGATTCCATCCAAATCCGGATACTCTTCTAATAATTCTTTCATATCCTGCTCCGAAACCAAAAGATTGCTGTATCCGGTTTTTACAACTTCTATCTGAATATCAGGGTATTCTTCCATACAACGCTTAAAGCCCAAAATACGCTTTTCATGACAGGCCTGTGTGGTACTTCCTGCTATGACTGCCACCTTTCCTGTTCCATTTAATTTTTTTGCCATTGCCTGTCCAAGTTCATATCCTACCTTCTCGTCATCGATTCCAACGTAAGGTAAAACAACGTCAGAAACAGGGGTATCGTAAGCATACACTTCGATTCCCCTGTTTTTCGCCAGCTCAATATAATCTGCATTGTCGTAAGAATTCACAGTGGACACTGCCAGTGCATCAATCGGCATTTTCAGTAAATCCTTTATCATTTTTTTCTGTGTTTTCTGGTCTGTCTCCGAATCCGGAGACAAAATCACAACTTCTGCATTTTCTTTTTCTGCGGCATCTTCCATTCCTGAACAGACAGACATCCAATATTCACTGCTTTTTGACTTGGTCACAACTCCAATGGTATACTTTGGCGTTTTTGCTTCTTCTTTTGTTTTTCCACATCCAGCCATAAGGATTCCCGCAAGCAGCATCAGTCCCAGCTTTCCTATCTGCCTTTTTTTCATAGACGATTACCAGAGATTTCTGTAAATCTGTTTTACCTGTTCTTCGCTTACTTCACGCATAGTGTTCTGTGGGCTTCCACTATCCATAGCGTCGTAAGCCATTTTATCAATTACTTTAAAGAACTCTTCTTTATCAATTCCAAACTCTGCAAGAGTTGGTGTCTCTAATTCTTTTACAATTCCTTCGATTGCTGAAAGGAATTTTTCCGCTGCTGCTTTGTCTTCATCTGTCGCATCTGCAACACCGATTGCACGACCAAGGTCTGCAAATCTGTCATAAGCACCTTCTAACGCAAAGCCTAAACATTCTTTCATCAGCATTGCGTTAGAAAGACCATGTGCTACATGGAACAGTGCACCGATTGGACGACTCATTCCATGAATAATGGTAACAGATGCGTTGTTAAATGCGATACCAGCTTCTAATGCAGCAACAGACATCTGGATACGTGCTTCTTCATTTTTTCCATCTTTAAATGCAACCGGAAGGGATTTGAAAATTCGTTTTACAGCTGACATTGCAAAGCTGTCAGAAAGTGTCTGTGCTTTTCTTGATGTGTAAGCTTCTACTGCATGACAGAGTGCATCAAGACCGGTAGCTGCTGTAATTTTAGGCGGTGCTGTCATTGTAAACTGAGGGTCAATGATTGCAAGTTTTGGCATTAATACTTTACCTTTTAAGAGCATTTTGATATCTTTTTTGGTATCTGTGATAATCGTAAACTGAGTTGCTTCAGAACCGGTACCTGCTGTTGTTGGGATTGCAACGAGCGGCGGCATTTCTACATCGATTACTTTTCCCATGTAATCAGAGATATTTCCACCATTTACAACTAAAGAACCAATAGCTTTCATGGAGTCGATTGGGCTTCCTCCACCTAATGCAACTAAGAAATCACATCCGTTTTCTTTGTATACTTTCAGACCATTTTCAATCATGGTATCTGTTGGTTCACCAACAATTTCAGAATAGATTGCATAGTCGATTCCCTGATTTTTTAAAGCTGTTTCTACTTTTGCACAGTTTCCTAACTGAATCATTACTTTATCTGTTACAATAAGAGCTTTTTTTCCAAGTCCTTTTAAAGTTTCCTCCGCCATTGTTAAAGCTCCTGAACCTGTGATAATCTGTCCCGGTACGATAAATTCTCTTGCCATAATAACACGCATCCTTTCTAAACTTAGTTTCTTGATTTTCCTTTACTTTATTTTAACGTTCTTTTTTTTCTTAAATTATCAAATAAATCTATTATTCATTCTTAGATTTCGGCATCATGCAGCCATGTATATCTTTCATCTTCACAACGATCTGTCTGTAACCATGGATTTCCGTCAATGTGGCGAATCATCCAACAAGTATACATCTGGAATCCCGGCGCAACTGCCTGAGGATGTAACTCTCCTCCCGGAATTGCGGAAAAGCTTCCGTCTGTGCTCTTAAATACCTGGTCTCCTACGAAACTTGCACCAAATCCTTCCGGTCGGTCAAATTTGAAATAATAAGTTTCCGGCTGTGGATGTCTGTGTGGAAGATATCCGGACCAGTTTCCTTTGTCATTTAATACTTCTCCGAGTACCATATTGGAATACGGAGCAATATCATGGTCTAAAATGGTATTAACTCTTCTCTTTGCAACATTTCCAAATTTGCCAACACAGGAGTAGCCCCATGGAGCATCCTCCGGTTTATATAATTTTCCTGCAAAGTCTACATCATTTTTCGTGCACTGCACAAGAATTTCTGCATCGGTCTCTGCTGTTACTTTTATTTCTTTTCCGGTGCATACATGAACACACCAAGGACCTTCGGTAAACACATCTTTTCTGCTTACTGTTTCTGTATTGCCTTCCCATTCATAAGTGATTTTTCCAGAGAGAAGCAGAACTGCAGTCTCCTCACCTGTTCTTAAGAAGGTTCTTGTCTGACCGGCTTTCATGCGATACACACGAATGTCCATCATCATTTCTTTATAGTCATTGTCATAAGTTGTTAAAATTTTCTCGCCGTTTTCGTCAAATTCTGGATAGCCAAATACTTTACCCATTGTCTTTACCTCCTAATTGTACTTAATTGTACTTCTGTACGCTTAAACTTTTTTGTTCAAGCGTACATGACTCCTGAAATCTTAGTAAGCTCTGGATTCTCTACGTCCTTCCATTACACCTTCGCAGGCTTTTCTTACGCTTTCTTTTTCAGAAGTTGTTGCGATTCCTACGTTCCACCAGGATTCATATCCGTCTGTCATTGTCTTTGGAATTACTTTCAGGTCAAACAGGCAGGCAACTTCCTGTTTCTTTGCGTCCTCTAATGCTGCCACAAGTTCTGCGATTGTTTTGCATGTATAAGTTTTTAATCCGTATCCTTCGCCAATCTTTGCGTAGTCTACCGGAATTAAATCTCCTGTCGGTTTCTTTCCATCTGTGTAACGGAATTCTGTTGCGATGCTTCCGATACCATGGTTCATTTCCAGATTGTTGATGCATCCAAATCCACAGTTATCGAAGATTAAGATATTTACTTTCTTTCTCTCCTGCATAATCGTCATGATTTCGCTGTGAAGCATCTGGAAACTGGAGTCTCCGACAACACAGTAAACTTCATTGTCCGGCTCTGCGAATTTTACACCAAGAGTTGCTGCCACTTCGTATCCCATGCAGGAATAACCATATTCTGCATGATATCCGCCTCTTTTGTCTGTTCTCCACATACGCTGCATACAACTTGGAAGAGAACCTCCTGCTGTGATAATGGTTGCATCTTTATCAATTGTTTTATTGATTGCTGCAAGTGCGGCAGTCTGTGTAATTTTTCCGTTCGTTAATTTTACAAACTCCGGAACTGTTCTCGGGTCTCTTGCCTTGATAATCGGTTCAAAGTCATCTCCTGTATACTCGATTCCTGCAAGGCGATCCCACTCTTTGTCCCATGCAGCTTTTGCTGCTTCTATTTCTCCATTATAACCTGAAACATAACCTTTTGCACGCAGTTTTTCGGCAAGTGCCTCTACCGTTGCTTTTGCATCGCCCACCGCCTTTACAGCGTCCATCTTGTATGCATGATAACGGTTGTTATTAATTGTAACAAATTTTACATCTGCATTCTGAAAAAGATGTTTTGAGCTTGTTGTAAAGTCAGACAGTCTGGAACCGATTGCGATAACTACATCTGCATCTTTTGCAATCACATTGGATGCCAGTGTTCCTGTTACACCAATTCCACCAAGACAGTATGGGTGACTGGATTTGCAGGCACTCTTTCCAGCCTGGCTTTCACCAAACGGAATATGGAATTCTTCACAGAAGTTTTCAACGGTTTCTCCGGCTTCAGAATATTTTACACCGCCACCTACAATAACAAGTGGTTTCTTTGCCTGAGAAATAATTTCCACAAGATCTTCTAACTCTTCTTCTACGGCAACCGGTCTTGTGATTCTGTGTACACGTTTCTTAAAGAAGTAATTCGGATAATCATAAGATTCACCTTCTACATCCTGCGGAAGTGCGATACAGCAGGCACCGGTATCTGTCGGGTCTGTCAGAACTCTCATGGCACTGACTAAAGCAGTCATCAGCTGTTCCGGACGTGTGATTCTGTCCCAATATTTGCAAACCGGTTTAAATGCATCATTTGTAGTAGTTGCAAGGCTGTTGCTCTGCTCTAACTGCTGAAGTACCGGGTCTGGCTGTCTGGAAGCAAAGGTATCTGCCGGAAATACTAACAGTGGAATGTTGTTTACCGTCGCTGTTGCGCATGCGGTTACCATATTTGCTGCTCCAGGTCCTACAGAAGAAGCACATGGAATAATGGTTTTTCTGTTGTTCTGTTTTGCAAATGCAGTTGCTACATGGCACATACCCTGTTCATTTCTGCCCTGCATCACTCTTAACTGTCCCGGGTTGGTATCCAGTGCTTCACCAAGTCCAACTGCAATACCATGTCCAAAGATTGTGAAGAATCCTTCTACAAACTTTGTTTCTACCCCGTCCATGGATACATACTGATTATCTAAAAATTTTACAATTGCCTGTGCAACTGTCATTCTTGTTGTCTCTGCCATTTCCTCTAATCTCCTTTCTACGCTTCGTCCCTTATACTCTTGCAATCATTTCGCCGTACTGTTCTTTTTCTTCTTTAATAAATGCATGTACTGCATCCGGTCCCGGAAGGGAATCGGAACAGTTGTTGCTTCTTACCATCATGGATGCTTCTGCGGAACCAAATTCCAGACAATCGATAACCTGCCATCCCTGATATAATCCATATAAGAATCCGGAACCATATCCGTCTCCACCGCCAAATCCTTTTCTTGCCTGTACCGGGAATGGTTTAATGGAGAATTTCTGTCCGTCACATGTATAAGCGGTAGAACCTTTCATACCATGTTTGATTACTACGATTTTTGCATTATAACCCTGCCATAAAGCTGCGGATTCTTCATCACTCATACCTGGCTGAATCAGTTTCTCAGTTAAATCAAATTCTTCTCTTGAACCCATGATGATGTCTGCTTCTTTTGCAACGATGGAATAGTAAATGGAAATCTCATCACTGTTCTTCCAGTTATATTCTCTGTAGTCGATATCAAAAATAACTTTTGTATTGTTTTTCTTTGCCAGCATTACTGCTTTGATTGCTGCCTCTCTTGAAGGACTTTCTGCAAGTGCTGTTCCGGAAATTAAAATTGCTTTTGTCTGTTTGATGTATTCTTCATCAATGTCATCTACGCTTAACTGTAAGTCTGCAATACAGTTTCGATACATCAGGATACTGCTTTCCTTTGGAGAAAGCATTTCTGTAAAGGTCAGTCCTAACTTTTCTCCATTTGTACATTTTGAAATGTGGGAAGTATCAATTCCCTGCTCATTGAAGTAGTCCACTACGAATTCTCCGAACTGGTCATCTGATACCTTTGCAAAAAATCCTGCTTTCAGTCCATGTCTTGTAACTCCGACTGCGATGTTTGCAGGAGAACCACCTACAAATTTCTCAAACATATGCACTTTTTTCAGTGGTTTAAATTCTTCTTTCACCTGATCGTTATAAGCTGGATTAAAATCAATTGCGACACGTCCCAGTAAAACCAAATCCATTGGTCTTGTTTCATCAAATTCTACATACTTCATAAAAGTGTCCTCCCAAATTCCTTTTTTACTATTTTTACTATGTGTGTGCGTGCTTTATTTTTATTTGTGTGCTTCACATGTTTTCTTTCTGGCTTTATAGTAGCACTTGCACACGCTTTTTGCAAGTGCTTTTTGGATCTTTGCACACTTTCGATATTCTGCACAATTTAAAGGCTTGATTTTATAACAATTTCACCAGTTTCTTGTGTGCTTTTTATGCGTGTTTTTTGATTCATAACAAAAAAAGAACCCTTTTTTATGAATCAAAAAGAGTTCTTTGCTTATTTCTATTTTCTTTATTGCACATTATATTTTGTTTTAATACTGATTTCCGTATACTGATACTCTTCCTCCGGCAGACTGCCGTGTTTCAGACATTCTTCTAAGATAGATACTGCCCGATAACCCTGCTCGTATCCTTCCTGATCAATCAGGAAATCCACGGTATCTTCATTTAATGCTTTTACATTTTCCGGTGTCACATCATAGATAATCACATAAGGGCGTTTTTCCAGATTCAATTCATCAAATGCAGCTTTAACACCTTCCTGTCCGCCGGATGCCACAAAGATTCCCTTCAAATCCGGGAATATCTTCATTGCATTTACAATAATCTGCTCTACTTCTTTTGCATCGTCCTGACTGCTTTGCACGCCAATCAGGTTCATCTCCGGAAACTGTTTTCTGGTTTCCTCTATAAATCCATCAATTCTTCTACTGCCGGCACGGTTCGAAAAATATCCGGTAATTCCAAGAACTTTTCCCTTTCCATGCATCATAAGCCCCATCAGTCCCGCTGCGGTCTGCCCACTCTTCCAGTTATCCAGTCCCACAAAACAATTCCGTTTTGTTCCAATGATATCGGTATTAAATGCCACAACCGGAATTTGTTTTTCTTCGATTAAGTCATTTAACTTTTCCCGAATCCGGTCACAGTCTACCGGCATGATTGCCAGTGCCTGAATCCCTGCTTCTTCCAGTTCCAGAATGGATTTCAACTGTGCTTCTTCGTCGACAGAAGGATTTTCCTTTACAATCACCTGAACTCCTGTCTCCAAAAGCCGTTCTGCTGCATCATAAATTCCCTTATTTACCTGAATCATAAATGGAGAATTGGAAAGCTGTGTTACCACACCAATCCGATACGTCTCCTCAATTTTCTTTTGTTCCTGTTCTTTTTTTCTCTGATGTTTCGGAACATATCCGATTTCGTCTGCAATCTGCCAAATCTGCTTTGCAACTTCCGGATTAATTCTTCCTCTGTTATTCAATGCCCTGTCCACAGTTCCCCTTGAAACTCCGGCCAGTTCCGCAATCTGCTGAATCGTTCCCGCCATAAATTTTGCCTCCGGTGCTCTAAATTTTACACATTGCACACAAATCTATTTGATTTTTGGAATAAAAAGCACACATTTTTGTTTTATTATATACTCATAGTGTGCATTTGACAAGAGGAGAAATGAAAAAGATGAAGTGCTTTGTACAGCGGACATTCGCAATCCGCTTTGCGATCTGTCATTGGAAGCTTTCAACTCCCACTGACATAAGCCTCCCCTCACCCGCTGCTTAGTGCTCCGCGCACTTGAAGCGGAGGAATGCTTATCTGCGTTCAAAAAACACCCCATCTTTTTCTATTGAATCATTTAAGAATACACTTTTTAAAATTAAAACAACACTTTCTTCGCATCTTCTGCCTGTGCAAATGGTCCAGGAATGACATCCATGCCACGGTGTCCGCCAAAATAGTCTTTATCAAACTGAATGGCTGTTCCATCCGGATTTTCAAATCTCTGTTCCGGCTCAAATGCTTTTCCAAGTATATCGGAATGAATCATGCGGTCTTTAAACTCACCGACTAAATCATATACATTCGTATCTAAGTAATAGCTTCCCTCTTTTTCTACAAGATCCACTTTTGCTTCTTTATCTGAAATAACCAGTCCATTCACTTCATTTTTGCACGCTTCTGCGCCATTTAAGTATACATTTCCCTCAATCCATACCGGAAGATGCCCAAAGTGTACCGGCTCTAATTTCTTCATATCAACCGGTTTTGTGAAATCAAACTGAGAAATCCATTCGTCATAAGTCGGATATTCATCAAACATCCAGGTTCCTGCTTTTCTATTTTCAGAATCAAATCCTTCATCAGAATCGTGTGGAATAATCACATCTTCTGACGGCCATTTCTGAACAAAGATATTGTTGTAAATTCTGTCATCCCCATGAAGAATGGTCATAAATCCCATTACTTCTGTGCGGTGTGGCATATGATATGGCGTATAACGCCATCCGGTTCCATCACCAACGCAAGTCAGCGCACCACAGATTAAGTTATGTACCAGTGCAACACCCTCTGTTGCAAATCTTAAACTTGCATCGGAAAGCATTACGTTATTATCAATCAAAGTCGGACCATGTCCTACTTCAACAAAGATATCCTGAGACATCATACCGCCTTTTAAGCTCTTTGCATAAGCCGGTTTCTGGTTGTCATGTAACAGGTTCTGAGTCAGTCTTGTACCCTGAGCTTCCCAGTCACACCAGATACCCATTGTACAATGATGAATGTGATTACGGCGCATTGTTACGTCGATTGCAGCGTGCATCTTAATGCCCGCAATTTCAGCTCCACCCTGTTCCATCATGTTATTGATATGATGAATATGGTTGTCCTCGATGACACTGAATACACCGCCCATACGACCGATAATACCGCCCTGTTCGCAGTGATGAATATTATTACGGCGAATAATATGTCCACCGATGTTTTCCTTTAACCAGCCATGATACTGTCCTCTGCAGACTGCATCACGTTCCATCTGAGTCGGACTCTTTACATATTTATAAGTAAAATAATGGTCATTTTCAGGGTCTAAATATTTTCCTACGGAAATTCCGGCACATTTACTGTTTGAAATATCACAGTCCTCGATAATCCAGCCCTTGCTCCAGTGTGGTCCAATCATACCATCCTGAAATGCTGCTGGAGGAGCCCATGTTGTTGCTGCTTTATTAATATTAAATCCGCTTACTGTAATATAGTTTACTCCGGTTTTTTCCGGCATAAAGCACTCACGTCTTACGTTGATTTCTACATTTTCTTCATTCGGATTTTTACCCTGGAAGTTTGCATAGATAATAGTTTCATCTTTTTCTTCATCCTGCTCGGTGTACCATTTATAAATAGAATCTTCCGGTACCCAGCTGCACTCATACACTTCACCTTTCATGCACTCTTCTAAAGAAACTGCCTCATAAAGTGCTTTATCATTTAAATAAACACAGCCTGTGTGCTTGTCTGCCTTTGCAAAGTACCAGTCACCATAAACAACCGTAGTATATGGATTATAATTTCCAAAAATGCTGTTTGCAATTCGGCATACCCATACATTTCCTTCATACTTCTGCCAGCTCTTTACCTGCTCTGCACCAGTAATAACAGCCCCAAGCGGCTGGGTGCTTCTATAAGAAATACGTGCATCCTCTTCTCCTGCATGAATTGGATTAACATATTCACGATAAACACCAGGAGAAACTAAAACCTCATCTCCTGCCTTTGCTACTTTTGCTGCATCATTGATATGACGAAACGGCATGTTTGCAGTACCATTTCCATCACGACCTGCATTTGCATTTACATAAATTCTCATGATTCAAACTCCTCCAAAAATAATAGTTTCAATTTCTATTCGCATATTTATTTTTCTGAAATGAAGTATAGCATTCGATAATTGAAAATACAATTTATTTTTGTTTGAAAAATCTTGAATCTTGTGTGGAGATTCTGCCTGCATTTTCTCCTGCCACTTTTCCAACCTCATTATATGCTGTCTGAAAATAATGATAGCTGTCTTTCATGAGTTCACGTGCTTTCATCGTATGAAATTCATCACATACCAGTATGATATCTTCCACTTTCTCTGCCAGTTCCAGCTGGGTATGGCGAATTTTTCTATATGCCTTTTCATATCCATCTTTGCCATTGTATTCCCCGATTGTAACCAAAAAACATTTCTCAATTCCCGCTTTTCTTAGTCTTTCAAGCATATTTTTAAATTTCTTTTTGTAATCGTCTGCTAAAGTACCTCTATCTCCATCGGTTTCTCCCTGACACCAAGCTACATATTTATGCCGAATTTCTATTTGATTCTTTTTTGCATACAAAACTGCTTTTTCCAATCTTTCGATGGCATCTGATAAATAATCCTCATTTCCCTGCCATTCACAGATAGCTGAACCACCTTTACTTGCGGATACTGCCAATACTGGAACTTTTGTTTCTTTATAATATGCATTTACAAAAGCTGTCACCATAGAACCTGTTTTCATTCCTGGTTCATAGATACCATTTGAATTATTTTCATTCACACCAAATGGCTCTTCTATTTTGTGTATATGCTCTGGGTCGCTGACTGCCCGATACTCCATTCCAGCACCATCTAAGAGTAAAGGTGCTGGCTCGTTCCATTTTTCTGTTGAAATTCCTCTTCCTGCCATGTTTGACTGTCCGGCAAATAAAATTAAATCGTAAGTTTTCATATTTATCATTCCCTCTATCCTCTAAGTAATATAACTCTTTATTATCTTATACGAAACTTAGCAAATTTGAAATGAAAATGAATAAGTCCTGTTTTTTATTTGAACAAACTATACATTTTTATTTTAGATACAAAAAAGACCATCACATTTTTAAATGCAATAGCCTTTTTTCATGCGGGCAACAGGACTTGAACCTATCCTAATATTTACACGCAGATTTAAATATTCATGCCAAAACAAAAAGAATCCTGTAATTACAATATTCGTCCATGATGTAGTTCTCTTCTGATATAATTAATTATATCAAAATATAACACTATGCAACACGAAATGCAACACGGAGATGATACAATTTTTAGTTGCCAGCAAATTGATAGTAATTTTATGCTGGCAACTATTGTCAGACAATTCACTCAAAAATTTATTTGAAAACATCCATTTAAATAGGTAGAAACTCGACTTTGTAGTCTAAGCAGAAGCTTAACTCAAATTGCAATCAAGTCACGCCACATGTCCTGTCCACAGATGCCATCGCCTTTTCCATTGCCAAGTTTTTTGCCTTGCTTCATTCGCTCAATCTGATACTTGTTGACTGCAATCATAAGTTCTTTCCCAAATTTTCTGTCAAGAGAACCTTTGTAGTACCCTCTCGCTTTCAAAATTTCTTGCAAGAGTAATACACTTGTGTTAGAGTCTCCTGCTTTACAGATTTTTGGTTCAAACATATATTGTACCTCCTTTGTCACATTTACTGTTGTATTAGATGCGCTAGTATTAGTATTATTTGTACTCTTTGCATTAGCAATTTCTGAAAAAGGAAAATTTTTCCCTGGACAATTTGTTGAGCATACTTCTCTGTGAGCCTGTACTTTACTAATTTTATATTTCTGCTTAAGATAAGCTACAAGCTCTTTTCCGGCATTAATCTGTGCCTGAGGCATAGTTTCCGTCATATAAGAACCCTCGAAGCAAATTCCAATGCTATCAAAATTTGAGCCAGATGCGTGTGCTCCTATTTTATTTTCTGGACGCAATCTGTAAACAGTTCCATCTTTTTTCACAAGGAAGTGATATCCTGCTCCAGACCAGCCGTTGTTCAAGTGCCACTGATGGATATCCTGCGCAGTACAGTGACTAGCTTCTGCGTGATGAATAATAATTCTGTTTGTACTGTTTCTATTTGTCAAAGCAGTTCTGAACTTTAAATTTGTTTCAATAATATTCATGCCAATCTCCTCTTTGTTCTTCAAAAAAAGAGGGCTTTTCTGCCCTCTAAGTTTATTTTTTATTGTATTTACTTCTGTTCCAGATTTTTGTAATCCGTTCCCATCCTCCTGTGCTTACTAAATACACAATAAAAGCAGCAATCATGGCAGCAAAAATATAATACCACTCAATCACTACTTTATAGTAAGTGCACAAGATAATTACGCTAATTGGTGTCAAAATCAATGCTGTGACTAATGCAATGACATTTGTCTGAATCTTTTTAAGACCCGGCATTTCTTTGATTGACTGTACAATTACACTTACCAAAAAAGCAAGAACTCCGATTCCTGTCAGCAAGTAACTCATATACTGCAATAGCATCTCTGCACTAATTACTCTTTCCATTCTGAACCTCTCTTTCTAATTCTTCCAAACTATCAATTCTGTGATGAGCAGACCGTGTGGACTGCTCTACCACTACCATTCTCTCAATCAGATTATTATGTTTCTTTACTTTTTCTTCCAACTGTTCAATGCGATACATTGTCAGCTTATTCGCCGTCATAATCCCCGCAAGAGACCCTGCAAGTGTGCCAAGCAAGGAGCAGACAGCAACTACAACTTCTGGTTGCATTGCGCCACCTCCTATGCTAATACCCAACAAAGATTAATATAATATTCTTTATTAGTCTCTGATAATTGTGAGTCATTCACAAGAGCTACTACTCCATCTGTATTAATTCCGATGTTTCCGTAGCGCAAATCATATCGAGGAGCAAGGAGGCGCACATAGCGATTCGGGCGATAACCCGCTGGAATCGTTGCAAGTGTTGCACCTGCCGCTGTTGCGCTTGTTTTTAATCTTCCTAATGCAACCACAATATTGCCATGCTTTCTAAGTGTGATATCTCCTGTGCTTCCGCTTGCTAATGTTGCTTTTGCTGTCGTGCCGTTAAAAATCGCTTCCGCTGTTGTTGTAGAATTATCTGAGTTTGTATGTGCTACCTGTGCCGAATCTGTTTTGTGATGGTATTCATCCCATGTACTTCCATTAAAAATTTTAAAAATTGCTTTCTTAATTGCCATTCTTTTACCTCCTACTATATATTAATCCAAACAGTTCCAGTTGCGACTCCGGTCGGAGCAGATGTTTGAGTATAAATTTTTGTTCCATCTGCACCTTTAGGACCAGCCGGTCCCGTTGCTCCTTTTTGTCCAGTATCTCCTTTCGGTCCAGTCGCTCCAACTACTCTACCTAAATCAACTGTGCTTGCCATTTCTTACCTCCATTTTACTTACGGATAAATTGCAATCAAATGTCCATTCGAATCAATCTGAAACGTCGGGCTATCACCTTTATCGCCTTTGTCGCCTTTTGCTCCGGTTGCACCGGTGGCACCTTTTGCACCTGTATCTCCCTTATCTCCTTTAGCTCCGGTTGCACCGGTGGCGCCTTTTGCTGCTATCTGTAACCAATAAGTCGTATTCGTTGGAATGATACTAGAAGAAGCAGTGTGGCTCTTGATACAGGCATAGGTATTGCCATTGTATGTAACGATATCAATATAAGATGTATCATTCACATAAGCAGTTCCGGATGCCCATGCATTTTTCAGTCTCATACTGACACCGGTCGAACCTTTTGCTCCGGTATCTCCCTTTGCTCCAGTTGCGCCAGTGTTTCCGGTTGCTCCTTTTGCTGCAATTTGAGTCCAGTATGTAGTATTTGTCGGAACGATGTTGGAAGAAGCAGTATGACCTTTTGCACAAGCATAAGTACTGCCGTTGTAAGTCACAATATCAATATACGTCCCATCATTGACATAAGCAGTTCCAGATGCCCATGCGCCTTTCAAACGCATACTCACACCTTTTGCACCTTGTGCCCCCTGCGGTCCCTGCGCTCCAATCGGTCCTTGCGCACCTGTCTCGCCTTTTGCACCTGTCGCTCCAGTAGCTCCTGTTGCCCCCTTGATATTGCCGGTCTTCGACCATGCACCAGAGGCTCTTTTATATACATCAAAATTCGATGTATTTAAGAAGAAATCTCCGTCTTTTCCCTGTGATGCAGATGGTGCAGCTGTTCCGGTCAACCATGTTGCGCCATCTGCGCCCTTAGCTCCGGTTGCACCTGTTGCACCCTTTGCACCTGTCGCTCCGGCTGCACCGGTATCACCTTTATCACCCTTGTCACCTTTTGGTCCTTGTAAGTCAACTACCATCTGGAAACCGGAGATATGTACTTTATACCCTGCCGGAAGTCCCGCTTTTAACTTAATTCCCTTTCCGTCTGAGTTTTCAGTAAATGTCGTTCCATCCTGTCGTACACCATTAACATATACTTCCAGAGCATTTCTTTTTAACGGAAACTGATAATCTGTCCAAGAAAAAGAAGTCTGTCCCTCTGTAGAGGTAAAAATCTTCTCAAAACGAATATAACTTTCTGTACTTCCTGCCGGTCCCTGAACACCCTGTTCACCTTTATCACCTTTCGGTCCCTGTGGTCCAGTCGCACCAGTATCGCCTTTGTCACCTTTTACACCCTGAATACCCTGTGGTCCCTGAATGCCTTGGTCTCCTTTATCACCTTTCGGTCCCTGAATACCTTGTGCACCAGATAAGTCAACGATATAAGTATAGGCACTTGAACTTTTGCAATATAATTTACCGGTATCTACATCATTTACACTTCCGGTATCAATCATGACAAAACTTCCTACACTTACTCCATCTGTAGAATATCCAGCGTTCATGGCTGATACACTTTTGTAAATTTTAGCGATTTTAAACGGCTCTCCTGGGTCACCTTTTAGCCCCTGCTTTCCTTGAGGTCCCTGTGGTCCCTGTGCTCCTTGCGGTCCCTGCGGACCGATTACTTTACCTAAATCAACTGTACTCATTATTTACTCCTTTAATCTTCATAAATTGCAATCAAATGTCCATCGGTATTTATCATCATCTGAGGTGTTTTTCCATCTTCTCCTTTTATTCCCTGAATCCCCTCTACCAACTGCATAGAAGTGGTGGAAATATCTGAGATTTTTTCTAAGATGGTTTTCTGTGTCGTTCCAAATGTCGGTGAAATAGAATATCCATTCTCGTCAAAAGTCTCTGTCGTCTCAACAATTCTCTCATTCATGTTTACTGCATATTCACGGTCAACCGTTACAACGATATCTCCGATATCCCATTTAATTTTATACTGGGAAGAATCCACTTCTGAGGAGTAAGTGTCATTACAAGCACATTCTGCCAGTTTTGACTTTCCTCTATCTGGAAGTGCTGTATCATCTTCTATATCTCTTGCATCAACAAACAGCTCATACCGCTCTAATCCAGAATTTTCATTTCCAACATAACGAATACGGCGCTCTGCTCCCTCTCCCTGTCCTGCTACAATCGCAGTATTTTTATATTCAGAAATATCTGAGATAAATTCCCGATTTGTGACATTATCATAATCTACATTAAAAATCATTGGTGGACGATTGCTTTGATTCGCAGAACGGTCAACTCCCTCTAAAACTTCAAATAAAAGCTGTTGGTTTTCCGGAATTAGTGAAATACTCACACCAAGCCCCGATGCTTCGCATAGAGCGGTTACTGCCTCATCTAAATTGTCATACCTGGTCTGGTAATACACTCTGTCGCCACGTCCTGAGGATGCTTTCACCTTTAAAAATGGAATATTTCGCTTTGTATCTGTCGCATTTGTGGCATTCGCTTTTACTAGACTGCAGATAATATTTTCTGCAGTGTCATGAAAACTATGATATGCAAGCCCTTTCGGAGGGTACGTTATACGCTGCGTTAACAAATGCAACAGTGTATATCCACTGATGGTTGCGGGTGTACTAGAATTATCATCGTCAGAACATTCAATTCTCTTGATAATTCCAGTTTTCTTCCTGTCATTATCCAGCATAATATAGTTCCCTATTTTCATCTGCTTCGTAATTCTATACACAAAAATTTGGAACGTCCCGTATTTTGTCCAGCGTGTAATAAATTCCAACCCCTCATAAGCATCCAGTTCACCGATAAATTTCAAGTTTTTATCAAAAAATCTTACGTTAATTCGTTTATCCATATACTTCCGCTCACCGCCCCTGATGGTGTTGTGCTCTGTGTATAGATGTTTCGCCATCCTGTTCCTTGCTGTTGTTTAAACCACTCGTCAAACAGACGCTGATTTTCTTTCATTGCGGCATTATAAGCAGTTAAAGTTTTTGGACGAATTGCACCGCATACAAGATTATTCGACCTCTCATCTCTTTCAAGTGTAATTCCTCCGTTTTTAGTCACTCTATACTGTCCTAATGACAATTCATAAATAGAATCCGTTCTTGTAAGCGCCGGTGTTGATGGAGCACTGGATGCACCGCCAGCTCTTACAAGCAGTCTCACAGATGATTGAGCAACATTCAACTGCAAAATCACTCTATATTTTTTTGAATAATTTACATCCGGAGAAAGCTGGAACTCTTTTGGCGAATCATTATAATGATAAAAACCTTTTAAAATAGCAAATCCTTTTCCTACCGTCACTTTTCCGGAACTGATTGCAATTGGGTACTGCATAGAACCATCAGAATTTACTGCAATTCCGGATTCATAGATATTATCAAAATACCGGTTAAATTCTTCCTGCCCATATTCCGTACCCCCATTAAAAAATCCATAATATTCCATTTTACACTCCTATATATCTGTTTTTGTATCGTACTTCCACGGACTGAGGGTCTAAACCGTTTTCAGACGTATATTCAAGCATGTTATCACCTACTTGCAAGGAGAAAAATACAGACTGCAGATCAATGTAATCAAATGCATCTGTGCTTACTCCACCTCTTATAATTTCAACTTTCTTCTGTCCAAAAGCAGTATTGATATACAAAATATCATCCGAAGTCAGTTCCCTCTTAATTCGGATAAATTCTCCTGTAGACAAATTCGTAATCTTAGGATTAACTGCCGGTCCGTGAAAATAAATTTCAATAGGTGCTTCTGTATGTCCGGAATTAAAGACGTTCTTTTTAGGTTCTCCCCTCTCTTTGAGCTTAAAAGGGAGCGTGAATTTCCACGCCCACCCTTTTACCCATGTAGAAATTGCCTCTCCAGTCTGCACAATGTCCTTGAACATTGGATCCATACAGGAAAGTTCTATTTCAAATTCAAGAACATCATAAATATTCTGACTTGTAAAACGAAAACTTTCTACTTCGTATTCAATTTCTCTTTCCACACCAAGATGATTCACCGTTAAAATTCCGGAAGAAAACGGACTGAAAAAACGGATTAATTCCTGACGCTTATCGGATTTATCCTCGTTTCCGAGATAATCCGCTGAAATAGCAATCGGTCTTGAAAGAACTTTTTTTCGCTTTAACCGTTCTCCAATAAAGTTCGAATTTACGCTTTTTTCCAGTTCATAATCTGTTGCTTCAATTCCGGAATATTCTGTTACACCAAAATCTGGCTCATCTAGTACAAGCGTCTCTTCTCCTTTCGAAAAGCTAAACACTATCCTATTCAAGTTAATGCCAACCTCCTTGCTTCTTTTCTGAGAGCACGGCTCATCTCTACTGGAGACTGAACTGGCTGATAGAAATTAATCTCCTGTTTCACTTCTGTATTTTGAGAAGCTGCATGTCCGTAAGCCTGTGGTGCTCTTTCGAGCATTTTGTTTGTCGTGATTCTGGAAACTGTTTCACTTACTGCTCCTCTCATCATTCCAAGCAGAGACTTTACATCCACCTGCATGGCATCGGTTACCATTTCCGCAGCCTGTGTTACAACAGAAGTATTATCTTCCATTCCTCCACTGATACCGTAATCAAACATCTTACCAATCCAGCCGCCCACTCGTGATGGAGAATGAATTTGTAAGTTTGCCTTTGCCGCATTAGCTGCCGCACTTGCTACAGATGCCGCTGCGCTTGCAACCCCATAACCGCCCGCACGAATACCATTCGCAAAGCCATTTGAGAAGTTTACTCCAATCGAATAACTGCCACCAGAATTATTTGCCAATGCTTCTCTTGCTCCACTTCCAAGAGAAGCCGCTGCCGATGAAGCACTACCTTTCTTTTCATTAATTCCGTCTACAAAACTGGAACCCAGCTTGTTTCCCTGAGATTTTGCAGAACTTGCTACATTAACACCACTCAATCCTTTCGTTGCCGCTGTTCCAAGTCCTCTTGCCGCACTCGAAGCACTATTTGTTCCATTTCGGATTCCAGCTGCAAACTGATTTGTTGCGGTTTTTGCCTGTTGAGTAAAATTACTCGGGATATTTGTTCCTTTTAAGGAAGTTTTTGCAGAGTTTCCAAGTGCAGATGCTGATGATTTTGTATTTCCCTGCCCTGCTGATAATGTCCTTGCAAAACTTTGTGTTGCTGATGTCGCTGCGGTCTGATAGTTTCCAGCAACAGACATATTTCCAAGACCAGATTTCGCCGCATTTCCAAGAGCTGATGCTGCCGATGAAGCACTACCCGCCCCGCTGTTCAAGCTATTTACAAGCCCTGATACTGCACTTTGAGACTGGGAAGAAAATGTTCCTGGCATATTTCCGGCAACGATTCCGGTATTTGCCGCATTTCCAAGAGCCGATGCTGACAACTGCATAGATTCTGCACTGCTCAACAAATATGTATTCGCTGCTGATGCGGCGGCAGATGCATTTGAGCCAAACACTGCCGGCATGTCTGCCGCCGTAAATCCAGTTGCGCCAGACTGAGCAACTGTTAATGCCGCCATATACAGTTCTTCCTGATGCGCAAGCACTTCATCTACTGTCATTCCGCACGCTTTTGCCGCCGCAAACACTGCTCCGGAATAATCTGTTTCCGTAAATCCTCGTGTAATTGCACTTGCACTGTTTCCTGCCGCTGTCCGAATAAAATCCTCACCAGTTTCAAGCTGATTGATTGTGGAATCAACTGCATCACTTGCTTTCTGAGCAGGAGTAGTCTGCGTATCAACTTCATCAATGCCTTGAATCAACTGTTCGATTGCTTCTGTTCCGACATCACCAAGTGCACCACTATCTTTTAAGTAGGTGGCAAATGTCTTTATGATTTCGTCAGAGGTCATAGAAGAGATGTGTTGAAATTCCGGAACTTTATCTTTCATTCCTTGCATCATCTCACTCATGCTTGAAGCTAATTCTTCTTTTCCCTCTGGACCCAATTTTTCAATATTATTAATTGCATTTGTAATTACATCTTGAAGAGTCTTTGGAATTTCTCCACCAGAGGCTTTAATTTCCTCTGCCGCCATTCTGAAGCCTTGCGACATTTTTGCATAGTCAGTAGATTCAAGTGCTTTTTCTATTGTTTCCTGACTATACTTTACACTTTTTGCTGCTTTATCTGATTCAGTTGGAATCTTTGCATAAGCATCCAAAGCCTTTTGTATACTTTCTGGTGTTCCCTCACCAAGTAAATCCATAACTTTGTCCAGGGAACTGGTTTGAACTTCTGCTTTCTTTGCTTCTTTTGTCGCCTCTGAAAGATTTTTTCTTGTGCTTTCAAGATTTTCGTTTGCCTGTTCAAATGCCTTAGCATCGTTTCCGTTCCACGCTTTTGCATACTCATCTAATGCTTTATTATACTGTTTCTGGGCTTTTGTTAAATCTGCCTGTATTTCAGACTGCTTCTGCAAATTATCGGCATATTGATTTGTTACAGCTTCCTGCACAGCTTTCTTTTTCAAGCTACGCACATATTCATCAATGGACTGTGTTACATCTCCAAGAGACTGCTTCACACCCTCATTATTCTGAATAAATCCATCTGCGGTAATGGAATACTCTGTTCCCATTGCCTCATTTAGCTGATTCAAAATAGAGCCTGCAAGCTGTTCACAGCCTTGTTTCATCTTTCCGGTTTCATCAAAGGCTTCTGACAATTTACCTTTCAGACGTTCCAGAGGAGCCGCGGAACTTTCTGCTGAGTTATTTGTGCTTTCAATCGAACTGGATAACTCGTCTAATTCATTTCGATTCTTCTCAATCGAAGCGGATAAGTTATCAATTTCTTTCTGGAATGCAACCTGTTCTTTGCTTGCCTCATTTGATTTAAGTGCAAGAAAGGCAATTCCACCTGCCAGTGCACCAATTCCGATTGCAATCATTGCCGCTGGATTTGCGCTCATCACCGCATTTAATGCAGCCATTACTCCACCAGCTTCGGAAGATACTCTGCTTAACTTCGTAATTACAGATACAACTGTTGTAACCGGTCCGCTGACTGTTTTAAAAGTCTTAAAAGCAGCTACAAGCGAAACAGTAACAGGTGCTATTTTATCCATATTGTCAGCAAGTTTAATGAATATTTTTCCAAGTCCGCTTACGTTTGGTTCTGCAATCTTTACAATACTTTTTAATCCAGCATCGAACGTCCGTTTTAAAGCGTCCATTCCTTTTTTGGCTGGATCCTGCATTTTCTTTGGCAAAAGTTTAATGAGTCCAGTGCTTAATACATTTACAATCTCTGTTGCTGACTTTTTAAGCTGACTCTTATTGTTTACAACTCCTTTTGCAAACGCTTTGATTAAAGATACCGATGCGTTGACCATCTTTGGAGCAGACTGTGCTACTTTAACGGATAAATCCGCAAGCACTGCACCAGCTTCCTCTACTGCCGCATCCAGTCCACCATTTTGCAAAGCATTTGATATCCTGCCGACTGCACCAATTCCCTCTTCTGCCGCTTCTTTCAAAGAATCTTCGATGTTCTCGTAGATTCCGATGCCTAATCCCTCAAGAGCAGAATTTAATGTTGTCATTTTTCCTTGTAAGTTGTCCTGCATCGTATCAGCCATCTGTCCGGCTGCTCCGTCTGCATCTTCAATATAACCTTTCAGCTGGTCGAAACGTTCTCCTGAGTTCGCCAGTAATGCATTGACGCTCTTCAAGTCGACCTTGTTGAAAATGGTGTTTAAAACCTGTGTTCTCTCGCCCTCATTCATTGAGCCTAAGATTTTGTTCAAATCATTAAATGTATCATTTAGAGGACGCATCTTTCCCTCTGCGTCAAATACATTCAAACCAAGCTCTTCCATTTTCTTTTTCGCCGTATCCGTTGGTGCGGATAGGCTTAAGATAACATTTCTAAGGGCGGTTCCACCTTCCTATTCTTCATTGTCTAGGCTCTTTATCCTAGAACTAAGATTTCTCTTAGAGTTGGACTATATCTTCATCTTCAACTTTACTTGCTAAGATGTTGGGCACTCGTGGATAATTAGGCATACAAAAAGCACTCTTTTAATGAGTGCTTCTGGTTAGCTTCTTATCTAGTCTCTACGCTTTCTAGTGGTTTCCCTCCTAGCTTAGCTCGGTATTGCCTTGTCTATTCTTATTACAATTTTATCATAATTAGGTATAATTGCAATAAACGGCGATTAAATAAATTTAGGTTTCACCGAATTCACCCAATGTTTTTTCAAAGATATTTCTATCTAAGCGACCAAAAGTTTAGCCCCTTTTACACCATTGTCAGCGAAGATTCCCAACACGGTATTGGCTTCTGTCACTCCTCCAGCAAGTGATTTTGCAGTACCACCCACTGTTAAAAGTGCTTCGCCTAACTGCTGGACGCTTGTATTACTCTTTTGAGACGTCTTCGCCATTTTGTCAACAAAGCTTTCGACCGTTCCAGCTTTATCACCAAGGGCTGACATACTGTCTGTTACCATATCAGATGCAGTCGCAAGGTCCATGTTGCCTGCTGCTGCTAAATTAAGCACCGTTGGCAAAGTTTGCACTGATTTGTTTGTATCGTATCCGGCAAGAGCCATGTAATTTAATGCCTCTGCCGCCTGTGTAGCAGAGAACTTTGTTGTCGCTCCGGCATTTTTTGCAGCTTCCTGCAACTTAGAAAACTCTGCACTTCCATTGTGGATTTCTTCCGCAGACATTCCCATCGTTGCAGCCACTTGGCTCATTGCTGCTTCAAAGCTGGAGCCTACTTTTATTGCATATCCACCCATGCCAGACAGGGCGGCAGATGTTGCAGTAATCGTTTTTGTCGCTGTCGCAAGCCCTTTTGATGCCAACGAAGAGATTTTTCCAAGTCCGTTTTCGATTCCCTTGGTATCCAGACCGGTTTCTATTACAATTTTACCGTCTGCCATCTTCTCACCTCCTAAAGATAAGGTGAGGGGTCTCTGCCCTCTTTCAAGGCTTTGATTAACTCTTCATTTTCCTCTACCTGTTGGATTTTATAATATCTCTGCATTGCCTTATAAAAAGCAACCTGCTCCTTTGACAGACTCTTATTTGTCGTATCAATAATCCGATACTGCATAATCCGATGCAATGACACGGTTTCCGGAATATCATCCAGCATCGCAATAAATTCCCACCAGTGCAAATATTGAATGGTATGTAAATCAATGCCATACACATCATTTCTGCGGAAAGCAGAGTAAATTAGCCAGGCATCTTCCTTGAAATTCAGTGCTTCATTACTGTTAATTCCAAGTATTTTCTTTGATGGCTTACCTTTTTTCTCTTTCTTTCCACACTTTACAAACCAAGTTGCCTGTTTTACAGCCTCTGCAATATCATTTCGAGGTGGTGGTATTTTATACAAAATCTGCAAGCATCTTTCTATGTCTGCTAACGTTTCATCCGCATCTTCTACCACTTCCATATAGCGTAAAACAGTACGAAAGTCTGTATTGATTGGATATTTTTCACCATTTACTTCTAAATTTTCTGGCGGTTTTTCTGTCAAAAAACTCATATTTTATTCCGAATACAGTGCTAACAGATGATTCGTTTTCTCATTCATCACCTGCTCCTGTTTTCTTTTTTCTTCGCAAAGTGCAGTGTAAGCATCAATACATTTTAATAAATCATTTTCATATCCGCACACAGCTGTTCCAACACCTTCTCCGAAAATATAGTCAAATGCCGCTTTAATAGCTTCGCACTGGATATTAATCTGTTCTGGTAAACTCTTTCCTTGTGCTCTTTCTGCTTCGTTTGCAACACTTTCATAACTGTCTATTAGTTTCTGTGCCTGATTTGCTTCAAACACATTCAGATTCAATGTAAGCCCATTAATCTCCATTTACCTTTTCCTCCTGTTTTAATTCGGCAGTATTCTTTACTGCCTCTCTTTTTACTGCCTTTGTCAGCTTAGAAGAGAGGGATTTTACTCCCCCGCATCTTCTTTAAAGGTTTTCTTCTCAGGGTCGAAATATCCAAACACCCAGTCACCTTTACCAAGTAAGTTTCCAGAGCCTGTAATTTCTCCATCATTGTCTGTAAATTCAGCTACTTCAATCGCTACACTTCTTTTTCTTGCTGGATATCCATTTGCAGTTTTTGCCCCTGCCAGGTCTACACGGATATATTCCGCTTCTGCATCCGGTCCTGTCTTTTCTTTTCTACCAATGTCTACAATAAATTTCACTGCTTCTTCTGTCTCAATCATGTCCATTTCGAATGGAGCAGACCAGTCATAAGAGCCGATAGACTTTGTTGTAGATTTATTGTTTACATACCGTTTTGAAGTAGTCTGTGCGGATGGGCTATCATCAACCTTTGTAAATCCGGTCCCCATGAGCACGTACTGGTCTGTTCCTGCTCCTACATTTAAGTAATCCGCTTCCTGATATCTCTGTTTTACTGCCATAATTTACTGTCTCCTTTTTTGAAAATAAATAAATTCACACTGGATTGCATACCGAGCGGTCTTTGCTTCGGCATCTATCATGTAACCGTTTGTTGTTGCCCGAATGGAACGAGCTTCTTTTGTGCTGTCAAGTTTGGGAAAAACTCTGTCTCGTGTACAATCTTCCAGCCATTCCTGGAAGTGTTCGTAAAATTCTGAGGTATCAATATTTTCCATATCTCCCCAGAACACCCTGCTGCAAAAATGAAATGCAACACGTCTTATGCTGTCTCCATTTATATACCGCTTTACAATCGGCTCTGCTGGCACCGCTTCAACCATATAATTTGTTGGATTCTCTTCCAAGAAATCAATATCTACCTTTGAAAATGTCTCTTCAAACTCATCCAGGTACGGACACGTTGCAATGAAATCTCGGATAGCACCAATTACACTCATCCTCTTTTACCTCCACAAAACTTTGCTGTAGATTCTACAATTTCGTTTCCTCTGTCTGCCCACATTCGCTTATCCCACTCTTTACCAGCAAGTGGTGCTTTACTTCGGTTCTTTCCGGAATTTTCATAGTACTGACGTCTTGCATAAGGCTGACCGTAAGTAATATGGGTCGTTGATTCTACAGCTGTATTTTCAAGTGGTCCATTTAATTTCGGGACATAAGGCACACACAAACGTCTCACTTCATGAGTGAAGAACTTTTGTCCTGCTCCATTTTTATTTAAAGAACGTTTTAACAGGACTTTCTGTTCGTCGTCCATTTCAACTCGCACTCTTGTCTTTGACATTATGCGCCTCCAATCCGGATATGAGGTTCTAACCCTCTCCGATTGTCTGAGTGGCTTAAGATTCTTCCAAACAGCAAGCCTTTCTTCTCTAAATCGGATTCTTTTGCAATCTCATCTTCTAAGATTCCTTTTACAAACACATCCCCATTTGAAGCAGTGAAAAAGCCTGTCACATCTTCTTTTCTTGCATATTCTTCCGGCTCTAAGAACGTTTCTCTTCTTTCTGCCATCGGAATACGAATCTTTATCGAATCTGCACTATCTAAGCCTTTATCACTCACCGCTACCTTTTGGTCTGTGTACCAATGCACACCACAAAGCACGGTACGTTTATAGATGTACTGTCGTGTTGTCTTATCTAATCTTCGGTTGTAAAGGGTAATATCCGCATTTACAATCATTCCTCATCCACTCCCATGTATAAAATACCACTTGACATTAGATAAGTACTTGCAATCTGATATAAACGACTCTCAAACTCTTCCTCTGTCTGTTCTGTCTGATAGCTGACGGAATATCCATCGTTGTTTTCCGATACAATATTTCCTCTTACCTTTCTCTTTTGCATTGCCTCAGCCATTTCACAGATTGCATACTTTGCATTTTGTTCCCAGTCTTTTTCTGACCAGTCACATGCAATTCTTCCAAAGCTGAAATGTTCCAGACGTTTTTCTGCTTTCAATTCCAAAGAAAGCCAGGCACTTTCTGGCACCTGACTTCCTCCAAACCTTTCAATATAAAAACTATAATCTACTTTCATAATCTCATCAACTAGCGGTTTTTGCTGTATGTACATAAATACCGTCTACTTTGTTGTCATAAGTTTCTGCAATACCGACAGTTCTATAGTTAAACTGCCATGCATCTGCGTTCATGTTCTGTTCCGGTGTGAAAATTTTGGAAACAGTGTGCTTCTGATACTGGATAACTGCCTGTTTGTCAATCACAATAAAGTTCATCGCAAGTGCACCGGTATCTTTTGTAAATCCACCTGCTCCGGAAGCAGTCAGTTTTACTTTATTGAAGAACCTTCCCGATGGTACTTTTACGATTCCTGCAAATCCCTCCAGTGCTTTTTTGGAGGCAGTTGTATCTAAGTCATCAATCATTCCATAAAGTGCCGGATTAATGAACAGGTAACAAGTTGCAAGATTTGCCTCTGCATTTTCAATGTGATTTCTTGCTTCACGAAGTGCTGCAAGTCCTGCCTTTCCATCTGCAATATCTGCACTTACTGTTGCTACATTCTTTGTCTGTGCATAAGCAGACAGACGATAAGCATCCAGCTCCGGGACACCCTGTGTTCTAAGAAATTCACTGGATAATTTACCAAATGCGATACTCGCTGTATCGATATTGTCCATTGCATCTACAACAAACTTTCTACCACGGTCATAAGTACATTTCTTAGTTTCATAGTCTAATGTAATATCTCCTGCCGCATATCCGTTTGTTTTGGAATAATCTGCAAGACCCTGCATAGTCATTTTCGGAATCAAAATTTCGTTTGCATTTGCACCCTCTTTTACCAAGTTATTTGCTCCATCCAGCACAGCTGTTAAAGAGGATAACTTGTAGACCTCGTCCAAAAGGGTTGAGTACTGTTTTCTTAATTCAATTGCGTTTGGCATTCAACTTCTCCTTATTTGTTTTCCGGAAGTCCCATAGCCGCACGAAGTGCAGACACTTCATCTGCTCCGCCGCTGCCACCATTTCCGGTTGAACCTACTGGATTCTTAAACGGTTCATCTGAGCCGAAGAGATAAGCATCAGACTCTTTTACCGCTCCAATCGCAGCCTCAATGTCGGCAGACTGGTTTTTCGATGCTTTGAGTGTTTCCATGTCAAGCATTGCCATAACTGCCTTTTCATTTCTACCTCCGGCTTTCTTAATTGCGGCACTTAATTCTCCGGAAAACTGACGTTCTGCTTCTTTCTGGGCATATTCTGCATCTTTTGCCTGCAAATCATCCTGAAGCTTTGCAATTTGACTCTGCAAGTCTTTTACGTCCACTTCGTCAAATTCTTTCAGCTTTTCATTTACAGTATCAAGAGAAGATTTATACTCATCTCTCTTTGTAACTGCATTATCGTACTCTGCTTTGGTACGATAATTTTCTTTCCATGCTTTTTCAAAGTCTGCTTTTTTCTCTGCCGGAAGTTCAAGTCCAAATTCTTTAAGAATCTCATAGATATTTTTCATGCTACATTCCTCCTGAAATCATTTATTGACCGCTCTTTCAGCGGTATGGGATATATCCGGTTCTTTAATGCCTGCCGAAAAAAGGCATAAAAATAAGACGCCATCAATGCGTCTTTGTTAATCTTTTTTATAAGTCACTTCCATATCTGTTTCTGCTACAAATGTTGTTGTCCCCTTGTACGTTCTTACCGAATATCTTTAAGTTTTTCAGCGGAACTTTGACACTATCTTTACAAACTATTGGATTGCCAGATATCGTTTCAAAACTATACTTTTTCATTTTATATAGCTTTTCTGGTTTCATTCCTATAAAATTTGTATCATCTACCATTTCAGGCATTGTACTTCGACACCTCTTTCATCTGCCTCTTCTGGAATAATTGTCATAATTCCTTTCATCGTCGGAAGATAATTCGTATCTGCTCTGGCAGTAATTACTTGTGCACATTCTGCCGGAATCAATAAACAATCATTTTTATTTGATGTCTCCTCAAGTGCCACATAAATATCGCCTTGAGTAAAATTCTTAACCAAGTATTCAATTCCAGCAACATCAAATTCCAATTTTATCGGAGTATTCGCACTTGTTGCCTGTCTTTTAAAAATACACTTCATTTTTTACTCCTTATAAGGTTCCCATTTTTTTCTTGTTTTTCCCACTGACAACATAACACCTTTAAAAGTCGCCTCGTATTTTCCTGCTAATACACTTCCGGCTGTATTTTCTGTTACAAAAAGTCTAACTTTAACATTCGTAGCCTCTTTCGGAATAGATAAAGTAATTGCTTTTTGTTTTTCTGTAGATATCAACGTCTTATAACGATACTTGCCATTTTGCATATATGCGGCTCCAACGACTGCACTCTCATTTGGTACATTGCTTTTGTAGTCATCATATTGAAGAGTTACTGTTTTTCCAATAACTCTTTTCAATGGTATTGAATATACTACATTTACAAATTTTTTACTAGAAGCTGTTGCATTTGCCCCTATTTCTGCTTTAAGTGTAATGGAATATCCCTGTTTATCTACTTTTTTTTCTTTAATACCAAGTTCTGTTTCGGAACTTTTATATGCATTAAATAACTGTTTGCTTTTCTTTGACATCTGATATAACGTTTCTTTTTTAGTCCCAATAAACCTCATATCACCGCTTATCATATCTCTTTGCACTAAAACACTCCTCTCATGGAGTCAGTGCTTACAAGGTTAAGTTTTACCCCCCCCGCTCAAAACTATTCTTTCTATTCATCAAATTCTCCTTTAAAAATAGTATAAAAATACCACCAGTCGCTCAACTGATGGTATTAATCAATATTCAATCTTTTTTGCAACTATCGCAATGAAAACTTTTTGTTGTTTTAAAATCTCCAACTGCAATCATTACACCTTTTTTACAACATGGACAGATAACTTTTTCGCCATTTCTTAATTTTTCCATAAATTCATTAAATTCATAAGGATTCATCTTGTCACCTCCATGGTAACTCTGGATATAATTTCTTTACTTTTTAATCAACAATTAGCTGACTGCCACACTTTTCACATTGAAAAGTATTTGTTTTTTTACAATCTCCTATTGCTATCATCTTTCCTTTGCACTTTTTACATAATACACATTTCCCCTCACGCAAAAGTTTCAAGCGTTCATGGGTTGGCATAAGCAAAGTATCATTCATAAAATCACTCCCATTTCAAATATGGATACATGTCATCTATATATTTCATTGTATCCTTAATCGTCTCCTTTGTCAATTTCTCACCTCTATGTCTGCATTCATTCAAAAAACATTCTAATTCTTGGTTTTTAGTATTTGGCTTATTGATTTTAGCATGTGTTGCTTCGTGTATCACAGTAAGAGCTGCATCTTTCACTTTCTTTACATTATCAGCGTATACATTAATTGTCCCTGATTCAAATGTCCCTGCTCGTCCTGGTTCAACATCCACCCCATAATATATATTTACAGGAATATCATTATCTTGTATATATGCTAATAATTCTCGTCCTATTTCAGATTTATTCATTTCTTTCATAATGTTATGAGGCTTTATAATATCCCTCCCCTTTTGCGGACTTCTTCCATCAAAAGTAGTAAAATTCTTTTCATTATCTTTATAACGTCTTGGTGCAATCTGAACAGTTCTTCTACCAGCCATCCTCCCCAGCCCATCCATATACACTCGTTCCATCTGCTCCGGAAGTTTCATTTTCTTTGAAAAGTCTTTATACTGACTTAGTGTATTAAGATATCTCGCCTGAGCTGCTATCACGGTATCCAAGTCTGCATTTCCCTGTTTCAGGTTCTTAATATTTGCTCTCTGTGCCCGCATGGTCGTTTCCATCTGCCGTTGTGCCTGTGATGCCTGGTATGCATTGTAGCTTTTGCCTTTGTACTCATGCTCTTCCTGCTCTTTTGCTTCCAGCTCTTCTAACTGCTCGTCTGTATAAGTCCTTGCAGAAAAACCATCCACAAAAGCATAGTAACTATGCTTACAATTCCATCCACATAAACCTCTTCCCTCTCCAAGTTCGCACACTCTTACAAGGTCATCGTAGCTGTAGACTTTACCGCCCCACCAGTGTTCTGGTCGGTGTCCACCATGCCATGTCACTTCGTATTTATCCGTTTTCAGGTCTTTTGCAACCATTTCGTTTATTTTACTACTCAACTGTGAAACACCTGTCATAATGGCTCGTCTTGCCGCCACAGGTGCACGGTTTTTCCATCCGGATGCATAGTCCACTGTTTGCAGTCCAGAAGCTGTCATTTCTTTTACGACTCGCCTCAAGACAGTATTATAATCAAATGAACCTGTTACAATATCCATACAGGCAGAATCTAAATACTTCTGGTAATACGTTGCCAGTGGTGTGAATACTTTCTTACCACGCATTTGCACGGTAAATCCCATTGACTGCGTAAGATTCTTTATCTCTCCCTGTGTCTGCTTTGAAATTGCATCTGCCCATTTTCTAATTGTCTCATTCTCTTCGAGCGGAATAAAATTACCGTTTATCTGCTCATAAGCATCTTTATTTCTGACATATTCCCAGTCACAGACTTTATCATACAAAGCCCAAATTTCCGGATAGGAAGCATTTAAAAGATTTTTCAATTCCTTTTCTATGAACTCTGTACTATTTCCAAGCAGCAGGAGTTTATTTATCTGATAATCTGCCGTGCTGGTAATTTCACCAGTTTTTTTGATTCTCCTTACAATATCCGCATAAATTCGGTCTTGCAAATCATAAAAAAGTTTTTCCGTCCGAAGTGGCAGTGTTCCTTTTTCGTCTGGTGTCATCATAAATGCTTACTCCTCAATCGGGTCAGGGTCTACACTTTCATCAATAATCTTCTTTGCGGCTTCTTCCTCTGTTTCACCGTACCACTTTGCACGATACTCTACTAAGGTCATCGCACCCATGTTTACATCCTGTCTATCCTGCTGCCGTTCTGTCTCTTCACTAGTTAAAATGGAATCACTGAATTCACAGAAGAACTCATAACCGGAAGTGTACATAGAATTATAAAATGCCAGTCCTGCCGCAAAATCTTCCAGACAGTCCCGAAGTTTTCCCTGTATTGCTTTTACACGATTATACTTTCTCGCCTTTGATGACTTGATTTCTTCCGCTGTCTTTTCAACATTCTGTACGTTTGAGAGGTCACCATAGCTTAAGCCTACAATAAACTCAATTTCTCGCTTATATTCTTCTAAGCCACGTTTAAACGCTTCGTCACGCATTTCCGGAGAGTACTCACGGAACAGTTCTTTGTCTTTTCCATCCTCAAGATTTAAGCCACGATACAATCGTTTGCTTAGTCGTGGCAGATTAAAACGTCCACCTTTTTGCTTTAGTGCTCTCTCATCTACGTGAATGGCACGTTCTCCGGAATTGTATTCCCAGTCAAGTCTTGCCGCTTGAATATCCGCTTTCATAATCCGCTCTTTCGCAGATTCATATACCGATACACCACAATGACTACCATCTACATTATTACGAAGCGGATTCCTGTAATATCCAAAATCCATTTGCTCCATTCCTGGATAACTGACCGGACCAGCTTCTATGTTCTGCCACTCTCCCACTTCTTCAAGAGAACATTCCTGTCCAATGTCAGCCTGTGTCTGCGAATGATAACACCTGTTTGAAATCGTAAGCACTCCATTTGCAATGGTATGCCGTTCTACTCTCGTATAATAATCAATCTCACCGATACGTTTTACCGTAAGAAACGCAACATCAGTTGGTCTGCCATTGTCTCCAAACTGAATCGGTATGAACTTATCCGCAGTAATAAACTCTGCCAATCCTCCCGGCAATGGTTTCAAACAAAAAGAGCCCAGTGCAAGACCATCTTGCAAGTGCTCATTTAAAAGTGTAAGCTGTTTTTTATATATCTTGTCCAATGCCGGTACAGAAATAGATGTTTCCATCTCTGCTAATACGGTATCTGCAAATTCACGACAGATACCTTGCTCTATCTTAAGAGACTGCACATCGCTACTAGTCCAGTCTGCCGCTCCGTCGAGCATTAACTTCCATTCGTTGATGGCATCAATCATTCCTTGCGATAATGCCACATCCGTACCAAGTATACTTTTTAATTGCGTATAGCCAAACATTCTCGCTATCCTCCTCAGAAAATTCTTAATTCCATCAAACATTTTCTATTCCTCATCAATCAGATACTTCATATCTCGTTCAATCGTATATTCAAACGCATCCAAGCTGTCAATGTCTGTACTTCCATCGTCAAGCCGTTCATCTACTAAGGATTCTTTATCATAAACCGCATCACAAAAAGCTGTCTCCAAGCTCTTGCAATCTTCTGTTAAGAAGAACCGTCCTGCTCCCATTAACATCTGTGTACAGCGAATACGGTCAATAATCGCCTTTTTCTTTGCTGGCTTTACAGACATCCAAGGATATCTCGTCTCTACATTATTCCGAATAGATGCGCCCAGAACAGATTCTGCGTTGTCGAAATATACCGTTTCAACATTGCAGTACTGCATGTATTCTCCTCGCCCATCCGTTACCGCATACCTATCAATAACTTCCTGTACAAATTCCAGAAAAAGCTCTGTCAGTTTCTTTGAGTCAATCCCTTCCGGATAATCGTCTACCATGATGCGCCTGCTCATCACACCAATAACTTCTCTGTAATTATCTGTGTATCCTCTTGCTACAAAAGCATGACCGGATTTATTTCCACCAAAGTCCAGACCAATTTCAAGCGACACAATATCTGTTTTCTTAAACTCTCTGCGCTCCGTATTGCCCTCTATTTCGTCTTTTATCTCACAGTAGAACAACTCTGACTTATCTGCAAAACGCTTGTAAATTGCCCCATCTGCACGCTTCCACTTGCCAAGTATGAGCCTTTCATACCACACCGTACCCTCGTACTCTTTGCAGAGCTGTTCTACATACTCAGGCGGTAAAAACGGATTATCAAAGATAGTGTACTTCTGCAAATAGATATCCAGTTCTTCGTTATCAATGAACTTTTTCAGCCAGTGTGTTGGCTGTTCTGGGTTGCACGCTCCATCAAAACACGAATACGGCTTGTCCAGTCGTGATTTAAGCATTTGGAACACATCTTGATTCCACTTTGCAATCTCATCACCATAACAATACTTAATGCTGGAACCCTGTATTTTTGCGACCTGGCTGACTTTCTCCGCTCCAAGACAATACACGTCCTCACCGCAGATTCTTGCGATATTCATACTGTTGATAGTTCCAATCAGTTTATCCGTGTACAGCTCTCTCATTGGCTGTAATACATTTCGTTCGATTGAAGCCTTTGACACTCCAAGAATCGCATTTAATCCTGGCTTTCCTTTTCTTTCTCGGATCCGGAACGGAACGATATAAGCAGTATCTACAAAAGACTTTCCGGAACGAACTGCTCCGGATTTAATGTTCCAGCGATGCGTAGCATGTAAAATATATTCATTCTGCTTCTTGCTTAACTGCATTGTCCCGCATCTCCTTTAGTATCGCATCCAGTCTATCTAACGCTTCATCCGTCTCGTTTTCACCAGTTATCTGTTGTTTCCTTGCCCTCTTTAACTCAATATCTTCGTCTGGTACTTCATACTGTCCTGCAAACCGTGCTACAGCCTCATAAGCCTTTACATCACCCTTTAGTGCTTTCTTTATCATTGCCATATTGATTGCACTTTCAAGAGTGCTGTCTATGCCAAGACTTTCCAGAAATGGAGTTAATTCCTCGTTCTCAATTTTTGCACTAAGCAGCAGGTTTAAAGTTTTTCTAAAATTCGCTCTTTTTCTCCTCGCCTCACCGGATGCTTCGCCAGCTCTTTTCGCTAATTCTCGGCGTTCGTTCGGAGTTCGATTATTATTTGCATCTTTTATGTTTTCATAGTTTGCCATCCACCCACCTTCCTGTCTTGCTAAATTTATGTATAAAAATAGCACCCAGTAAATACTGGATGCTATATGGATAAAATGTAAAGAAAAGAGAAACATGTAAGTTTAGCACTTACCAGCTCTTGTCCATTACCCGAACAAGTGGGCACACCGTCACGTGTGAGCAACAGCGGAAGGAATCGAACCCCCGACCTCTTGCAGATGCGTTGCAAGTGCTCTACCACTGAGCTACGCTTTGATGCGCCTGTTGACAATTCAACAGGCTGTGACTACATAACACTTAATACTTTAGAGGATACCTATGGAAATCAAAAACCAATGACCGTAAATAGGCTAGGTAATGAAACTTTGTTTGCTCTCTGCCTTTCAAACCCATTTACACTATATCATAAGGTGAATGTCTCATTCTATTCCATCTTTTAACGAATACCAACTTTTTCCATCAATGCTTCTTGAAGCACCTGTGAAAAGTTAATATTCATAGCAAGTGCTTCTTCATTTAACCATTCCGGAATTGTAAGTGTCTTTTTTACTGCTCTGCTATTGTGTCTGCGGTCATATTCAGCTTTATCGAACTGGACTACAACAATTACACCATCTTCTGGTTTTTCTATATTTTCAATATCGGATGCCTTTGGAAGTTCTTCTTTGGATTTGATACGGTCAGTCAATGCCAAGCCAAGAGCATCTACTGCCATATTATATGCTTCTTCCATATCATCACCCTCTGTTATACACTCAGGTAAATCTGGAAATGTAATCCAAAACCCTCCCTCTTCTGCTTTGTGAAAAATTGCTGGATAAAATAATTTCTTCATTGCCTTTACCTCCTACTTTTTGAAAGACAGGGGCTTATTTCAGCCCCGCCTGTTTCAGTATTGTCTGTTCTGTTCCCTTTTTCAAATCCTTATTATGTAAAGGAACAATTGTTTGGTTTCCAGTTTCTTGGTTTCGCATTTTTACATGCGAACCATTCTGACTGACTATGATAAAACCGTTTTTCTTTAAAAGTTTTATCATTTCACTTGGCTTGATTGGCATCTGATATTCTCCTTTCCTTAAGTTAATTCTATTATACTACGTATTAATACGTATGTCAACACTTATAAAGAAATCTTATCCATAATTTTTACATTTCAAAATGCTCTAATGCTCTTCCATGTATTCTATTCACTTGTGCCCGACAATATCCTGTTTTTGACATTACCTCTTCCCACTTCATTCCTCGAAGATAACGCATCCTTAACAAATCTGCTTCATCTGTATCGTCCATTCTTTTTATTTTCCCCTCTATCTCCATTCTGAGTTTTACTTTGCAAAGACGTTCTTCTTTCAGTTTCTCAATTAGTTCGTCCATCAACGCAACAAAGTCAGACAAATCTGCCTGACCGCTTCCCTTTGGCATCCCATCCATGGATACGGACGGAAACAACTTATCCGCCCGCAGTTCTTGGATTTCTTCCAAGATATTTTGTTCTCTTCTCTCTGCCTTTCTGTATTGCAAGAGGTATTCTTTTTTCTTGTCATTTTCCTGCTCCACTGGCATCGCCTCCTCTCGTGTTACTTGCTATCTTCTCATTTTCCGGAAGTCATCCCAGAAGAATGTTTCCTGCAAACCATTGCCTTTTACTTTGAAATGCAGCAGGATGAAATGCTCATAGACTCCTGCAACAGTCGCTTTCTTGATTTCCACTCTTTTGCGTTTTCTCCCATCCGAGATATCAGAATCTTCCACCTGAATCTTTACTTCTTTCCCAACACGAACATTATGTAATTGTTCCAGCTCCTGCTGTCTTTTCTTGTCTCTCTCCACCGCTCTCGTTCCCCAGAGCACTGGCTTAACAGCACTCTGGGATGTAATATCTCTATAACCCATTTATTTTTCCTTTCCGTTTATTTGATTACCTTGCACTTCCACACGTAAGATACACGGAATAATACTGAATTGCATTGATTTGCTTCATCTGTCAAAAAGTAATATCTTAATGGATAAAACAAATTAGGATTATCTCTAAAAGCCTCGTCCCTAGTCTTTCTTAAGATTCCTGTATACTTCACTTTGTCAACTAATGTTACTTCAACTTTCTTACCAAGCATTTGTTCTAACTTTTCTCTTTTCATTTCTCTCTTTCCTCTTGTGACGCATCAAGCCACACATCGTCTAAATTTTTTAAACTTTGAGTGAGTCCGTTTTTTACTTTTTCTAAAAACACCTTTTGCATTAATACAATCTGTCTATCTTTCGACATATTAGTTCCTTTAGACTCTGGCAGTGTGTCATTTAAGTCTTCCAGCATACCGAGTGATGCTGTTACAATTTCCTCAAGCTCCCCGATTTCACACATAATATGTTGAATTTCTTCACTTATTTTTGTACTCATTTTTATTCTCCTTAAACGCTTTTACAACTTCCGGAATGCAACATAGACATACATCTTCAATGTACAGATTGCATTTACACGTATCACAATTTTTTGTATTCGCCTTTTTATTCGGATTTCTTTCAGCTCTTTCAAAAAGTTCTTCACACTCTCTGAAATCTTCCACCATTCCGGTTGAGTCAAATTCCAGTGTGATTCCATTTTTTAACTCTACCCTCAAGATTTCTCTCCTTTCTGGATATTCACAACCAGCATTGTCATAGCTTCAATCGCTACATCAAAATCATGCCCTAATTCAACTGCGTCTTTCGTTCCCTGTTTTGTATCACTGCCATTTGCTTTACGTACAATATCTTGCATCATCGGCTTCAACGCTTTAAAATTAGCAATAGAATCTAACAATTCATCTTCTGTCAAAGATATAATTACTCTGTCTTCTCCCATGTTCTTTATCATTTCTTTCTCTCCTCCATCCATTTCTTCAAGTATTCTTCCTGCTCCGCATCGTCCACTTCTCTGTCAGTATCTCGAACAATCATCCAGCAGCTTGCTGTAAGTGCTAAGAGCACTAATACAAACATAATCACTTTCAATTTTACCCTCTTACGCAAATTTCAATTGTTTTCCTGTATCATCTATCAACAAATTCGGCATTCTCTCGCCTTTTTTCAAGTAGTTACAATTTGCTTCTACAAGCATTTTAGCCATTTCCGGCACAACACTGTTTCCAATTCTAGCCACTTGCTTTGCTACTGGATAGCTTTTCCAATTGTAATCCTTGTCAATGATATAATCATCTGGAAATCCTTGCATCCGTTTCAATTCTTCTGGCTTTAACATTCTTAAAAATATGTCAGATATCACATACTTTTGACCTTTGATATTAATCACAACATTTACTAGACCAAACCGGTCCTTTGTTGTAATTGTTCCCAGTGGTTTATCTAATTCTTGTCCTACACCAGAGCCATAATATTTTATTAAAAATGCAGACACAAGTCCGAAATGTCCTGGTGATGTAGTAATTGTATGTAAAGGCTCATCACATCCCTGTCCGATTCCAGTTTTATAATATTTTGTAATAAACGCTGTCACTAATCCATATCGGTTCGATGTATCAATAGTTTTAAGTGGCTCTGTAAGTAATTGTCCTCTGGAGTCTCCTTTTTTCGTTTCTCCGTGATATTGAATAATAAAAGCAAGTGCTTTTTCATTTTTTACAACATAGGGAGTTGGCGCATCAATAATATACTTCTTGATTCCATTTGCAATTCTCTTTTGTGTTGCCTCTGCAAGAGGCTTTTTCCGGTCAAATATAGATTTTCCTAAATCATCCCAAAAAATATACTCTCCACACTCTTTCCAGCGTTTAAAGCCTATTCCGTCTTTACTGTGCGTTGGTGATGGAAAACAAATTTCCCTGCCATCTCTTCGAAAAATTGCATACCAGCGTTTTCTTGTCGTTGGTGCTCCGTAATCTGCTGCTACTAATTCTCTACTATCAAATTCATACCCCAAATTTTTCATTGCAGCTATGAATTTCTTATAGTCCTCACCTTTCCGTTCTGGAATGGGACGTCCTTTCTCATCCAATGGTCCCCACTGCTGAATTTCTTCAACATTTTCCATGATAATTACTTCTGGCAGGATATCTTTTGCATGTTTATAAACCGCCCATGGCAGGATTCTAAGACCTTTTTTTCGAGGTTGCCCACCTTTTGCTTTACTATGACTTGTACAATCCGGAGATGCCCACATAAGAGCCACACGTCTACCTTTTATGTATTTTTTTAAGTTGACTTTAAAAATATCCTCAGTTAAATGCAATGTATCCGGATGATTTGTCCGATGCATCAATATTGCATCTGGGTCGTGATTAATTGCAATATCAACTTGTCTGCCTAATGCCATTTCAATTCCCACTGATGCACCGCCACCGCCTGCAAAACAGTCAATTATTAGTTCGTTCATTATTTTCTCACCCCTGTCAACTCATCAATAACTTTCTCTCTAAATCAGATACATCATAATCCCTGTTCGGAAAATTGCTGAATTTCGTTTTCTTAGTTTTTCCTGCTGCTGCATCCTCTTCGCACCATTTCGCAACAGTCTCAATATTATCTGTCGCTTTGTATTTTGCCGATTTTGCTCTTCTAATACGTTCATCGACAAAATCCCTGCCATATTTCTTGCAAAGGCTCTCATAAGTGATTTCTGTGTGTTGTGTGTGGTCTGGTGTTTCTTCTGCACTACACTTACCTACACTAACCTTATCTAACCTTACCTTACCTACACTAACCTCGGTTGCCAACTGGTTGCCAGTTGGTTGCCAGTTGGTTGCCAGCTCAATTACTTCTGTATTTTCAGATATTTTTTCAGTATATGAGCCATTTTCTTTCAAGTCTAATAATGCAAGTTCTTCTTGATATTGTGTAGGATGATATCTGTCTTTTCGGAGCAAATTATGCATCCGCCAGTGCTTGATAACAATTACACCATTGTCAAAGGTTAGAATAAAACGTTTCAGCACCAGGAGCTTCAAATCATCTTCGGAAGCTCCAATCATGCGCTGAATTTTTTTCGGATTATTTACAAATCCATCATCATCTGCTCTCATATTCAAGTGAAAATAAAGAGCTTGTGTAGTAAGAGGCATATCAAGAAATGCATCACTATCACAGATTTTCTGTGTGAACATTCTCTTTTCAGCCATTTAACTCATCCCCCTTTTTAACTAGAACGGAAGTTCTCCGTCGTCTGGATAGTTCATAAATCCATCATCATCCACATGTCTCTGTTCCGGAGCAGAATGAGTCCCCACTCCTGCTGCCTTGCTCTCACAGAAATAATGTTCTTCCACAACCACATCGGTCGTATACACTTTTGCCCCATCACGGTTTGTATAGCTTCCAGTCTGGATTCTTCCGCAGATACAGATTTTCGTTCCTTTTTCCAGCCATTTTTCTGCAAAATCTGCCTGCTTTCCAAATGCCACGCATCTGATAAAGTCAGCAGATGTATCCCCCTCTTTCTTGAAACGTCTGTCAACTGCAAGTGTATATCTGGCAATCGCTGTTGAGTTTTCACCAGGGGGATATCTAACCTCTGGTGCTGCTGTTAATCTTCCCATCAATGTTACTTTATTCATTTCTTAGCCTCCTATTTTTTTGGTTTATCCGGTGTTTTTTCAAAATTTTTCATATAAAACTGATATCTCTCATAATTCAGCTGTTCTACAGAATCTATTTTTTCACGTTTTAAAATTTTATCTGCTCCATACCCGGTACGAATCAGCTCGTTACTGAGTTTTATTATCTCTTCCTCAGTAATTTTTCTACCTAGCTTTTGTTTGAGTTCTTCATTTTCTTTTTCTAATTGCTGCATCTTCTGATGCTCGTTATCCTTTTCAGAGTCACACATATCTCCCTCTGTCGGGATGCAAAATAGCTGGAAACAAGCGTACTTATATGCCGCTGATAGAGCTTTGTTTACCGCCTTATCTCCGCTGTCCATCCCCTCGCCGGTCATTGACACAGTGATACTTGAGCCATCCTCTGCTGATGTAAAAACATAATCGACATTAACAACTGCTCGTTTCGTGTTTCCTATCGTTGCTATATCTACATTTTTTACGACCGGAATGGAAAATAGCTTGTATTCAACAAATAATGGATGTAATGCATTTAAAACTGCATCAATTCCCCTGAACTTATATAACCGTTCACCGTTGGCTTTTTTTGCCTCCTGCTCCTTTCCGATTGCCCCAATGTTTTGCATAATTGAGGCAATCGCACTATAAATTTTCTCCATTTTCGCTCCTTATCTGATTTTCAAACTTTCCGTCTGCTTCGTTTCAGCAATCCCCTTGAACTCTTCCGGATTCGCTTTGACATCTGCTAACAGCATTTTTCTATCCAACTTCGGTTCCTGAATAACCATGTACTTCTCCGGAATCTTTGTTGCATCAAGAATATTCAATGATGGAGCATTTTTTGAAATACTATAAGAATGAATATCTGTCTTGAATTTCTTTTTATCCATCAACAGCATAGTATTTGTGAGATTTCTTTTTAAAAAGTCACTGCGACTCTTCAAGGTCTTTTTCATTATTGTAAGTCTTTCGATTTCTTTATCAATCTTTTCGGTGTCATTGTCTAAATTTGTAAGGATTACAGCATAAGCATCCGCTTTTACTTCCAGTTCTGCTTCAATCCCTGCAAGTGTATCTTCAAACACTTGCGTATCCACATCGGTATCTTCTGCAATTTCGCATAACTGCATGTATTCTTCTGCAATTTCATATAACTTTAACATCTTAGTTCTCCTCTCTCTTTGTAATCAGAATTGTTCTTTCCAACAACTCATGTTCTTTTGCAACTTCTTTTCTGCGTCCGGCAGAGGATGCAGAAGCCGAGCATCCAGCTCCGGTTTTCATTTCCAACAAGTATTCATCCATCATAGTTTCTTTCCTCCTAAATCAACATCTTGCTTCTTTCCTCTTCTGGAACGTTCAACGTATCCAAAATAGTCCACAGTTCGCTAAGTGTGCATGTTTCCGGTTCATTCAGACGTTTTAAGAATGTATGATACTTCATACCTGCATTTTTCGCTAAGTCTTTTTTATAGCTTCCGTTTGCACAAATTGCTCCACCTAAACACCGTCTTACCTGAGCGGCACGCTGTTGCTCTTTACTTAAATATACAGCTGGCATCCTCTCATCCCTCTTTCCATTTCTCTTCAAACAGCTCTACAACTTTATCTACTGTCAACGGTTCTCTCGTTTTTACACCAAGCACTGCACTAAGCACGTCCAGCGCTATTTTCTCCTCTCCGCACTCTCTTGAATTGTCTAACAAGCTGTTTAAGACTCTAACTTTCTCCGAATCTCTAATTAATTCTTCGAGTGCCACAAACTCCATTTTTACCTTGCTCATGATGCCTTATCCTTTTCGATTTTAAATTTTGCCCAGTTCTCAATAAACTTCTCTGCCTGCTTCTTTGCTTTGTTTTTCTTTCTTACCTGCCATAAACCAGCAAGGAAGAAAATTACTGCCGGTCCCGCAATCCAAGCTACAGCAAATAATAATGCTTCTGCATCTTTGCACTCGATAGCATTACACAACCAGCCACCGAAGCAGATGCCTGTCCACAGCCCCAGAGCAGTTTCAAGAATATCCATTTTTTTCTTATTGCTCATTTTTTTCATTGTATTTCTCCTGCATACCTGTTAAGATATAAGTGATTTATTTAGGCTTGTGTCCCACAGGAAACCCCTATTTCCCATGGGACCTTTTTCTTTGCCTAAGCAAATTGTAACTGTGAGTTACATTCTTTGATTGCGATTTGAGTATTTGTACATGGTTGCCAATGCTGTACATACTCAATCGCATCATCAAAACGTTTCTTTGGTACGTTGTTTCTTGAATTTACATGGAAGTATCTCTGTATATCTCTATTACACTCCGAAAATACTTTCTTACTGATTTCTCTATACGCTTCACTGCCTTTTCCACCAAGCGCATCAACTACAATATAGTTTACTGTCTCTTTAAGTGCCTGCTGCTGAGCGTAATCAATCGTCATGCTTTGCTCAAGTTCAGCAATTCGTTCTTCATGGTTATCAATCATTCCAAGCTGGATACGCATCATTTCAACTTGGCTCATCGGTTTTTGATAAGAACCTGTTTTTCTAATTGCTGGAAGCACTTCACTGGTTACCCAATGTTTAAAATCTTTAGCCGTCTCCAATCGGCTGCTAAATACTAATGCATACAATCCAGATTCATTGATTATTGTCATTTTCTGGTATCCGCCAAGGGTGTAGATAGTATCTACTCCCTTATCTTCCTCAAAAACATGTGTCAAAATCGCATCTCTGGAATTTTTAAATCCAAGTGCCTCTGCTACATCTTTCCCTACAAACCACACTTCTCCATTAATATTGATTGTTCTCATCTGTCCAAACTTTTCACTGTTAAAAATCTTTAAATCGCTCAACCTTATCACTCCATTTTTTTAATTTTTTTCAGAAGTCGTTCAACATTCCATTTCAGTCCTCTTAAAAATTTAATATTCTCGACCACATTTGGATACTCCAGTTCGCCTTTCGAATCTTTTCTTAGAGCTAACTGTTCCCAGAAATATAATTGCTTTTTATAATGTTCTTCTGCCCTAATTAAATGTGTTTTAATGTCAGCCAACTCATATTTAGTCAGTGCGACTCTTCGCTCTTTAAATGGTTCTAATGTCATATTTCTAATAATTTGAATACCATATTCGTTGGCACATATATGTTCAATTCTGCACCCTGTATCCATTTCCCATCCGGTGCTGAAAAAAGCTACATCTGCATAAGTAAGTAACTCAAGTGTTTTTCCAACAATATACCAATATGGAGCATCATGCGATGCTTCTTTGAAGAAAGAATCAATAACCTCTACATCCTCTCCAAACATTTCTTTTGCTACTCTAACTGCCTTTTCTCTTTCGGCAAGAATTTCCTCATCTGTTTTGTCTCGCATCGGTTGCGAAATAAATAATTTTTTCATCCTTGTTACTCCTCCTATCTGTTCTTTTTTATTTAAAAGGGGCATCCTTTTTTAGTTTTTGGTCTCGAAGCATCTTATTAACTAATAATGCAATTGCTGTATATGCGTAAATTTCGGAACAAATTCTGCCAGGAAAACTCATGATAAACTCATTATCTTGATACACAGCGCAATGATGTTTACGTACCTCAATTCTTATATTCTCTACAAAGATAACATTTGCATCGGCATTAAATTTGACATCAGCTCCTACAAGAGTTTTATCCAATATTGTAAAAAATTCACTTGCAAATACCTCTCTTTTTACTTTCCATCCTCGTTCATCATTTTTGTGCTCTGTTGTTTCAAAATGCACTTCACAATCCGCATATCCATCTTTAATGTTTTTTACTGTCAAAACTATTTTTAACTCGTTGTTGATGAAATCTGACAGAGCATTGTAGATTTCATCTTTGTATGGATTTACCGGATATCCACATTTAGGGCAATAGCGTTCATCCTCTAAGAGATTAAGTTCATATCCGCATTTATAGCACTTCATACCTCTTCACCTCTCTTTCTAAAAAAGTCTTCAATCTCAACTCCCAACGCATCTGCCAGTTCCGGAAGATGCTCCACACGCAAAAGTTTTCTGTTGTTCAGAATATCGCTGAAACTCTGCGAAGTAAGACCAGCCTGCTCTGCTACAAATGACTGCTTTAAGCCTTTGTTTTTGATGATATCCTTGATATTTGTGATGATATTGTTATACGCAATACTGTCAGACGAGTCGCTTTCACGTCTTATTCTTCTGCTGATTTTTCTCACTCTCCTTTTGATTGACTTTTTTCTCCCACTCTCTTATTCTCTAATTACAAGGCACTGCCATGCCTTAACAATTAACCACATATTAATTTTAGGAGGTACTTTACTTATGGAAAAAAATCTAAACTTATTTCCTCAATTTCTGGTTCGTTATCCTGATAATGGACTAAAAAATGAAGATAACAAACCCATCTTGATTTCAGAGCATGACTTTGAACTTTCACTCTTTGCAATAGATTCTTTATTGCATGTAATGAATATTTCGCTTCCAATTCAGCAAAGTCCGGAAGCTGTTATTGAATTTACAGATGCTAAAACATATCCTGAAACTCTAAGAAGTCAAAAAATTATTTATCTTACTTCTGAACCAGACTATTGGGCTAATACTTGTTATCAACTCGCTCACGAGATGTGTCATTATATGATTCCTGGTGATGTCGTTTCAACACTTCGCTGGCTTGAAGAATCAATCTGTGAACTTGCCTCCTGTTATTTTCTTCTGGAGTTTTCAAAATACTGGAAACGTCTCGGTGTCTCTATAACAAGTTCCAGAACTGGTGCCCCTTATTATCTTGCGCTAGAAGAGTATGTTAAAAATACACTAGAAAAAATTCATTCACTTAATTTGAATTCTTTCTGTTCTCAGTCTCCTGAAATTTTGCAAACTTTAGAAAAGTTCTGTTATTGTCGTGAAACCAACAGATACATAGCCCTCCGACTTCTTCCGATTTTTCAACATTTCCCAGAAGTCTGGCACGCAGTTCCTCTTTTAAGTGAACTTAATGCCAGTCAACCGCTTCTGGATGCTTTAAAACAATGGTTAACACTCGCTCCCAAGGAGTCATGTATCGCTTTACAAGAGGTTGCTCAACTATTTGGCGCATCAATTTCTCTGGATTAAGGGGCTGTGTATAATCCCAATTATCAAAATAAGGAATTAAAACAGGATACATCCGGCAAATACTTTTTTCGGCAACTTCTTCCAATTTGCCGGATGTGCTAAGTCTTGATAAACGGAAGAGAAACTCTTCTTTTGTCTTTATGGTATATCCTTTTTCTCCTTTTTCCCCTATTGGGCATGGGCTCATTTCTCTCACCCCCCTCCTTGCAAACTAAAGTTCAAATCTGCAAACATCGCCATTGATTACAGTAACTAACCATTTGCCATCCACACGTTTCAAAGAAAATTCACTTACATTTTTGAAATGAATACCTCTTGCTTTCAGTGAATTCTTAACGGTTGAAAATAAAAAATCATATTCTACTATTTCCGGTCCTACACAGCCTCGTTCTCCTTTTAATCCTGGATAACACATTTCACATCTCTCCTTTCAGGTGTTGTAAGTTTAAAGTTTTTTACATTCTGTTTACGGTTTTATCGTAATCTAATGGTAAAAAAATAAGTCTATTATACGGTACTCCATATAATTCTTCAATTTTTCTTAACACTGGAATATCCGGATAACTTTTTCCCCTTTCGTAATTTCCAAGCGTATCTGGACTTACTCCAATTTTTTTTGCAGCTTCCGACTGTGTATATCCACATAACTCACGAGCCTGTTTCAAAGTTGTTTCCATCGTTTCTGGAATCTTGCCTTGCACTATTGTTTCCTTTCTCCCCGTCTTGCCGATAGGTCAGCTTTTTTGTCAGACCAGCAGTAAATAAAGCCCTACTACTGTGCAAATAAGAATTACAATCGCTAAAATCAACTTAATCAATTCATAAATTAATTTTTTCATATTGATTTATCGGTGAATCCATGATAAGGTAAAAGTGGGTTGGGGCTTTCGCCCCTTCCCTCTAAAATAATGACTCTACTATCATTTTTATGACTGAGAGTAGAGTGCCTATTTCCAAGGCGAGCCAGATGAGTGCTGTTATCACTTTTCTGGCTTTTTTTATTTTCTCTATCATTTCATCCACCGTTTCTTCCTCCTTTCTCTGTATTGCGTACTCGTTTGGTACAAGTATAGTATATTACGATTTAATCGTAATGTCAACGGTTTTTTCGTAATTTTTTTAGTTTTTCTTGATTTTTTTACGATTTTATATTACACTTACATTAAAGAGAGGTGATAAAATGAATAATCTTGGCAATAAAAAAATTATGTCAAAAAATATTCTCTATTATATGGATAAACACCAAAAAACTAGAAATGAAATGTGTGAAGCTCTAGGTGTTAAATATACTACTTTCACTGATTGGGTTAAGGGTAATTCTTATCCTAGAATTGACAAAATAGAACTCATGGCAAATTATTTCGGAATTTCAAAAGCTGACCTAGTAGAGGAACATTCACAACTTGAAACTATCTCTATTCAGAAAAACAGCTATGAAAATTCCTTGATCAACGAAGCCTCTAAATTGAATCAAAAAGGTAAAGTAAAACTTTTGAACACCGTTCAAGAAATGACTTGCAGCCCTTTGTATAATGATAATTATTTACAAGCAGTCGCAGCTCACGAACGTACCGACATTGAAGTAACTGACGAAATGAAAAAGCATGATGATGATATCATGGATGATGATGATTTCTGATTTGGCAGGTGATTTTTTTGAATTACGAAGAAATGCTAATAGAATCAGATAATAAAGATTTGATTATAAAGGAAAAGCCATTGCTTTCCAGTGATGGGCGAATTAAGGGGAATAAAATAGCTATTCGGCACACAATTAAAACTCAAACAGAAAAATCCTGTGTCCTCGCAGAAGAACTCGGACATTACTACACAACTTCCGGAAACATTTTAGACCAAACAGATGTTTCAAACCGTAAACAGGAATACCGTGCACGGCTCTATGGATTCAATCTCAAAATTGGACTCATGGGACTTATCAGAGCATTTGAGCATGGCTGCCGGTCCGCATCAGACATAGCGGAATATCTTGATGTGACGGAAAAATACTTGCAAGAGGCGATTGACTGCTACCGGAGCAAGCACGGTGTGTGTACAACTGTGGATAACTACGCTATTTATTTCATTCCTGCTTTGGGAGTGATGAAAATAGATTGAATTTGAAAGGAGGACAAGGCGCATATATAAATGCACTCACAAAGGATAAAATAAATAATGAAATTACTGTGTATTTTATATGAAAAGGGGAATTACCTATGAAAAAGAAAATTGTAACAATGCTTCTACTGGCTACATTATCAGTCAGTGTCGTAGGGTGCGGAACCGGCTCTTTTTCCGGAAGCACAAAAGAAAACTCTAAAACTTCCCAGAGCGAAGAAAAAGAGGAAGAGGCAAAAGAACCAACTGACCTAACCGGTGTGTGGGCATCTGAAAATAAAGATGGTTCTTATCAAGAAGCAACAATAACTGATGATTCTATCGAAATTAACTGGATTTCCGATGATGGGGCAACAAAATCCGTTTATTGGTCTGGAACGTATACTGCACCAACTGAATTTGTTGAAGAATATTCATGGACTTCTGATAGGAATAAAGAAAAAACAGATTCCGCATTGCTTGCATCGACTGATGATACCAAAGAATTTACATACAAAAATGGGAAAATCAGTTATGAAGTCTCAGCAATGGGTACAACTTCTACTGTTGAATTGACTCAAACTTCTAAAGATGCTCCAGAAACAGCAACTGAATCAGAAACCGGAACAAGTGATACAACTACTTCTGATTCTTCATCCTCTGACACTGCAAATAATACTTCCAAAGAACAAGCTTCTTTTGAAGTTACTTATAAGAATGTTTCATTTTACCGAGATAGCATCTCTGATTTAATTGGACAGTCTATTGTTGAAATTGAAAATACTGGAAGTAGTAATTTGTATTTAGATTTCAGTTCCTATGAATTAACTGCAGAAGATGGAACAATCATTCATACAACCAGTGGAAGTTTTACACCTGCTCCTCAAGTAATTGAACCAGGTGAAAAAGGTTATTATTACGAAGAACAACTTATGGATGACCAAACTCCAACCGAAGGAATTACAATCACTCCTCACATTAATGCTTCCACTGCGAAAGTAGACAATGTTCGCTTAGAAGTAAGTAATACAGAGGTTTACGATAAGGATATGGGTAGTGTTGACTTACACGGAAAAGTAAAAAACACAACCGGAGCAGCTCAGACAGATATTTGTGTAACTGCGGTCTTATTCAATGAAAATGCTGAACCGATTGGTCAGCTTTCGACTGTTCTTGCAAACACTTTACAGCCTGATGAAGAAATTGGATTTGAATTAGAACCGGTATTTCTTCCGGAAGATATCACAAGCGCATCCATTGCAGATTATAAAGTATTCGCTTATACAAATCAGTATCAATACTAATATTTATTAACAAAAGAAAAACCGGCTCCTGCTCCAACAGAAACCGGCAAACACAAGTAAATATCCAGAGATGATACATCTCCTATTAACAAAATTATTGTATCATCTCCGGAGCAGTCACGCAAGCAGAACATCTGTTCCAAGCTGGCTGTTATTTTTATACCAAAAAAGAAAGGAAGATGATTCTTATGGCAACAGCTAGAAAACTTCCATCTGGTTCCTGGCGATGTCAGATATATTCTCACACCGAAGAATATGTCCAGGAAGATGGAACGATTAAGAAAAAGAGAATTTATAAATCATTTACCAGCAATTTGCCTGGCACAAAAGGGAAACGTGATGCTGAAAGGCAAGCGGCTGAATGGGCGGCAGGCAAGGAATCTGTAAGCAAATGTAATTTCACATACAGCGAAGCCTTAGAGCGATATATTGAAGCCCGTTCTTCTGTTTTGTCTCCTAGTACAATCCGAGAATACAAACGCTCACGAAAAAGTGACCTGCAAGGTCTGATGGATAAAATGTTGTCCGAAATCACGCAAGAAGACGTACAATTAGAAATTAACAAAGAGAGTCTGACACACTCCCCAAAATCGGTCAGAAATATGCACGGATTATTGTCAGCAGTATTTGCAACATATCGCCCTGAGTTTACACTGCGAACAGCTTTGCCAAAAAAGAAACCTCCAACTTTGTACATCCCTGATGAAGACGATATTAAAAAATTAATTTCTTACGTTAAAGACACTGAAATGGAAATTCCAGTACTCTTGGCAGCATTTGGTCCAATGCGAAGAGGTGAAATAGCTGCTCTTTGTTCTGACCACATCGCTGGCGACGTCGTGCACGTAGAATATGCATTGGCTCTTGATGAAAATGGAAAATGGGTAAGGAAAAGTACTAAGACAGAAAAGGGGGACCGGTATATTGAGTTTCCGCATTTTGTAATAGAAAAAATGTCGGGGATATCTGGGCAAATCACTCATTTAACACCTGGGCAAATTTCTGATAGATTTGTTACAATTATTAAAAAAAGTGGCTTACCTAAATTTCGTTTCCATGACCTACGGCATTATAGTGCCTCCATACAACATGCATTAGGTATTCCAGATGCTTACATTATGCAAAGAGGTGGTTGGAAAAGCGATACCGTATTAAAAAATGTATACCGACACGCACTTGACGACTCTACAAAAAAGATGAATACTGTTGCAAATGACTACTTTAACAGTTTATGCAACACGAAATGCAACACAAAAAATAAAAACCCTTGATTTTTCAAGGGTTTTGCAATGCGGGCAACAGGACTTGAACCTGCACGGTCTCCCACTAGAACCTAAATCTAGCGCGTCTGCCAATTCCGCCATGCCCGCATATATATGCCGCGTACAGTAGCGCATCTGCCTACAATTGAACGTTAGCAGTTCAATTGTCAAGAATTCCGCCATGCCCGCAAACACTTTGACAGTATATCATTTTGTTTCATGTGTGTCAATATTATTTATCATATTACAAAAGTGAACTATTCACATTCAAACTGTATTTCCACAACAAACCGCTTCCCCTCAAGCCTTGCTTCAATACTCCCGCCCATTCTCTCCACAAGCTCCTTTGCAATCGAAAGCCCAAGCCCGCTCGATGATATGCTCCTCGCCTCATCGGCTTTGTAAAAGCGCTCAAACACCTTGTCCACGTCTATATCATCAGGATTTTTTACATCGTTTGAAACCAAAATATGGACAATCCTATTTTTTGAAGTACGCTCGTCATCTGAAGCCCTGCAATTGCACGAATCCCGCTGCTTCATCTGTATGCATATGCTCTTCTGCCCATGCACCAGCGCATTTTTTATTACATTCTGAAACACCCTCCTGAGCGCCTGCACATTTGCAGTGATAAATATCGTGTCCTCACATATATCAAGTGACGGCTCAATGCCCTGCTTTTTCCACTCCTCATAATACGAAAACACTGTCTGCTTTAAAAGTCTGCTGACACAGCAATTAGACAGCTCTAGCTTGAAGCTGTCATTTTTAAGCTTTGTGAACATGAAAAGCTCCTCGAGCATATCCTTGAGGCTTGTGATACGCTCCTGGATGATATCTATATAATGCTCCTGCGCGCCCTTGTCAGTCTCATCCCTAAGCAGCTGAAAATAGCCGTCCAGTGAGGTAAGCGGAGTGCGGATATCGTGCGACAGATTTGTGTACGTGTCAGATATCATCTGCTCCTTTTTTGCCGCCGCCTCACGCTGCCTGTGCCATTGCTCTAAAAATCTGTTTATGCGCTCCTTAAGCCTTCCGATATCAGCCATGTTGGTATCGGTTAAAAGGAGCATATTTGTATCCTTTTCACATAAAAAATCAAGCTGTTCATTAATGTCACGAAGCTGTGCCCTTATTTTTACGAGCACAGCTATTAAGACAGCTACCGAAACTGCAAGTATTACAGTCAGTATTTTCCAAATCATGTTTTATTCCTCATTCAAAACACATTATATATCCCTGCGTTTAAATACACCGTACACTGCAATCAGTGACACCACTGCCCACACAGCGGCTATCGCAAATGCACCGCCTACTGTCTTTGCAGACGCACTCAGATCAAGCTTAGAAATCTGATTAACAATAAGGTAATCATTTATATCAAAGTTCTTTACTCCGATTTTTTCAATAAGTATATTGATTCCACTGAAAATCAGTGAAAAGATACCTGTACACATGCACACAGCGATAATCATGCTGATTACATTGTTTTTTATAATGATTGCCATTGCCATGACAAAATATACAAATAAAAGTGTGACCACATACTGGCTGCCAAGCATCTTAAATAAGTCTGCTGCATCTCCGAATTCTGCTCCATGTAAAAACAGCGGAGTCGCAATACACTGTACAATCACATCAAGTGCCATAGCCACAAGTGTAAATACCGAAAGCGCTATCATCTTTGAAAACAGCAGCACTCCACGGCACTTCACCTGTCCGCCTACGCTCTTTATATAGCCGCTGTTTAGGTCTGCTGTTGAAAAGAGCACCGTAAATATTGCAAGTAAAAGTGCCAGGTCAAGACCCGCTATATCGCTTTCAACCATATCGGCTATGGTCGGCACCTCATCTGACATGTCGGATTCATCCATTTCAAGCCCGACTGTTGCCGTTGGTCCATTTGACGATTCCGCTGATGCTGTATCGTATTCATCTGCTATCTCACTGTCTGACTCACTTACCATAGTGACATCATCAGTTGTTTCCACGATGCTCTCTGTCGCCATGCTTCTGACAAGAGCTGTCATACCGCTCATAGCTATTGCGAGTGCCATAGCTATTACAAGTATAACATAAGCTGACTTTGTATGTATCAGCCTGTAAATATCCATTCTTACCGCATTAAACATTTGTCGCACCTCCTGTGATACTAAGGAAATATGTCTCAAGCTCCATTCCTGTGACCGCTAGCTGTGCCACCGAAACTCCTGCTGTGACCAGCGCTGTATTTAAGGCGGCACTATCATTCAGGCGCTCATAGACATCTATATGATTTTTGTCCACTATCATGTAGTGCACAAAGCCCATCTTATCGAGCACAGGCACTGCTTTATTTGGATTGTCCACTGTCAGTGTAATCTTCTCACTGCACTTGGAAAGCAGCTCCTCTCTGGTAATTTCCTGAAGCAGGGCTCCATTATTTATAATGCCGTAATCTGTGGCAAGCTTTGAAAGCTCCTCCAATATATGGCTTGAAATAAACACAGTCATATCCTGCTGTGCACACAGATTCTGAATCGTATCACGCACCTCTGCGATTCCCTGTGGATCAAGTCCGTTGATAGGCTCATCAAGCACTAAAAGGTCAGGCTCTCCAACCAGCGCCATGCCGATTCCAAGCCTTTGCTTCATACCAAGTGAAAAATTCTTTGTCTTTTTCTTTCCCACATTTAACAGACCTACCCTATCCAGTATGCCCTCTGCATATCCCTTTTTACTGATGCCGAAGAGACGGCACTTCATCTCGATATTTTCCTTTGCCGTCATGTTGGGATATACACCCGGTGCCTCAATCAGGCATCCCACTCTTGAGCGTACCTTCGACAAATCCTTTCCTGTGTATCCAAACATAGATATTTCTCCGCTTGTCGGCTTTGCCAGACCGCCGATCATTCTCATACAGGTAGTCTTGCCGGCACCGTTTCTGCCGATAAATCCATAGATTGCACCCTTTTTTATGTGGATATCCACATTGTCAACTGCCTTCTGGTGCCCATACTGCTTGGTCAGTGCCTTTGTCTGCAATAATATTTCACTCACAATCAAATCTCCTTTTCTTTTATTCCTTAGCAACCCTTTAATCATAATATAAATGTAAAATCCTAATACATCGCTAACAAAAAGTAAAAAAAGAGTAAAGCTTGTTTACCTTTACTCTTTCATTTTGTAGCCTATGCCCCACACGGTCTCTATGTACTCGTCATCGGTCAGCCTTTTTATCTTCTTTCTGATATTGCTAATGTGCACATCAAGAGTCTTTGTCTCGCCAATATACGGCTCATCCCAGGCATATTCAAATATGTCCTCCTTGGCAAACACCTGTCTAGGATGCGCCATGAGAAGCTCAAGTATGGCAAACTCCTGCTTTGTGATGCCGTCAACAGCATTATCAGCTACATAAAGCTGTCTTGAAATCCGATCGAGCACAAGCTGTCTGTGCTCTATTTTAGCAGGACCCGCTATGTATGTATTTGCAGTATCTCCCTGCCCGGTATCATTTTCTGCTTTTGTCCGGTTTTCCCCTGCCTGCCCCGACTTTGAAGGCACATCTGCCACCGCATGACGCAGCTGCACAGCCACTCTGGCAACGACCTCCTTTATCTCAAACGGCTTTGTGATGTAATCATCAGCGCCTGCCACGAGCAGATTGATTTTCTCATCCAGCTCATCCTTTGCCGTAAGGATTATCACCGGAATTGACGCATCCATCTGCCGTATCCGTGCCAGAAGCTCCTCCCCTGAAAGCCCCGGAAGCATCAGATCCAATAGCACAAGCGCATAAGCTTCCCTTTCCAGCTTAAGCAAAAGCTCTCCCTCTGTGCCTGACCATGCCTGTCTTGTCATATATCCGGCTTTTGAAAGCGCTGTCGCAAGCAGATCATTAATGTCCTTGTCATCCTCTATTATGAGTATCTCCCCGGATTTGTTGTCTGTCATAATATTCCCTTTCTCTATCTGTTGTACCACTTCTATATAACACTTCTATACTGACAAAATCATGCCGGACGCATTTATCTCACTGTACGTCCTATTCGTTTGAAGCCGCCTGCTCATCGCATGTATAGGTAAGCTTCTTCTTGTAGGTCTCTTCATAAACCGCTTCCCAGGCCTCGTAGTTCTTATCAAGCATCTCCTTTGCATTTACCGCGCTATAATTTTATACCAAAAGAAGTGCAGAAATCGCCTTCCTGCACTATCCATACTGTAGTCATAGTCTGCGTCTATCTTTTTTGCCTTGATTGAAGCAGAGGAAAACTCGTCCTCCAGCTCGTTTTCGTAATAATATACTCGCATGTATGACATTTTACTATTATTCGGTTGTTTTTGCAAACTTTAGTTTAGTGCCAATACACACCAAAAAACAACAGTAACTTTTTATATTCTAGAAATATCCCTCGACTCCCTGCACCAGTCCGTCTGCCAGATTTTCAAGTGTGGCATCGCTGTGGTCAGAGCATGCGTTGCCAAGCTCTACATCCACTGATGGTACCGTGCTGTATGAGGTCTGTGTCAGGTCTATCGCCATTGAGCCATTACCGTTTATCTTTGCTCCATGAGCGCGCAGTCCTTCTATCAGGCTTGCCCCAAGTGCATCATGCTGCTGCCAGTGTGATGCAACCGGCTCCATTCCCTTTATGCCTCCCGGCACTGATATGTAAAAGCAGCCCTTATCGTAGCTTAGTCCGTCGCCATCCCAGTGCAGAGCAATATGACAGTCTGCCGCATTATTGCAGATGACAGTACGTGCCACATTGTCAAGCTGTACATCGCTTCCGTCTCTTACCATAAGCACATCATAGCCTGCCGCAAGCAGCTTGTCCTTTAATATCTGCGCCATACGGAGTGTGACAGAGCTCTCCGGTGTACCGTCATTAAAGGACATACCACCTGAAACTGCTACTGCTTTTGTTGCGCCTGCGCCTGTTGTACCACCTGTGGTCTTTGCAGAGCCGTCAGGATGACAAAGTGTCTTCACCGAAGTTCCTCCGCTTGTACCGTGTCCAGCATTGACACCTACTACTATGTTTTTACGGTTTGCTGTAGCCTTGTACATGACCGCACAGCCTGAATTTATCGCTGAATGGTCTGCATACTGCCATGAAGGATTTAGTGATACTGATTCTCCATTCTCATAGGATGCTCTTTCTACATACTGATAAGAGGAATTATTATCACCTGAATTGTTCTGCTCCTCGTCCGGCTGTTCGGCAGTCTGTTCTTCCTGCTGCGCTTCTGTCTGCTGTGTTTCTTTTGCGGCCTCTGTTACCACCTCTGTCACAGCTTCTGTTTCCGTAGGCATCTCAACCTTCTCTGCAGCCTGTGTCTCTGTTGCAGGCTCTGTCGGTGTATCCTGTGCTTTTTTGCCGCATGATGCAAGGGTAAATATCATCATGCCTGTAAGTAATATTGCGGTAAATCGTTTCATTTTATGTAATCTCCGTTTATATAATTGAATTGTGTACCAGTATGTATCAGTGATACATATAGATACTTTATACATATTATAATAAAGTTCGGGAATTTTTTCATCTTTTTTTGTTTTCTAAAAAATAAACTAAAATTGCATATATGGTCATACAAAATAAAAATATATATTCACATACAGAATACTCACTCAATGTAATGAAATGTGAATTAACAACCGACAATAAAAAAACTTGTAAAAACAAAATAGAACCAGCAAAATGTAAAATTTTTGTATTTTTCTTTATTACTATAAATAAATTAATAATCATATAAATTAGTATTGCAATTAACACATATATTATTTTGCTCATATATTTTATCCTATCTAATAATTATTTTTTTCTATTATCATAAACACTAAATACTTGAGCTATTAATGCAAGCAGCATAATAATAAACAACCCTATGCTATTTCCATATAAAAATATAGTAAATGCCTGTATTGCAACAATTACCCAGTTAATTATTAATAAAATAAGTTCAAGATTTTTTTCATTTTCATTTTCTCCTTTTCTTAACTTTTTATCTATTTTTACTCTCTATAAACTATCAAGTGGTAAAATGTTGAAAGCAAAACTTTCTAAAAATACTCTATAATAAACCCAATTACCTTCTTAAACTTTCCTTGAATAATCATTCCAATAATTCCCACTATAACAATAATTATTCCTATATAAAACATAACATATGAATCAATAAA